>Ga0193717_1000326_pt1 | contig 34490 bp, 29 predicted proteins | sample U2c2metaG_FD_145900 | JGI IMG/M metagenome (GOLD analysis project Ga0193717, IMG submission 145900) | Soil microbial communities from a riparian zone of the East river system, Colorado, United States - U2c2 | ecosystem: Environmental > Terrestrial > Soil > Riparian zone | place: USA: East River... | reverse complement strand
GCGCGGCGAAGCGGACGGCGCGGAGCATGCGCAGCTTGTCTTCGGTGAAGCGCAGAGTCGGGTCGCCGATGGCACGGATGGTGCGGGCGCCGAGGTCGTCGCGGCCTCCAACGTAGTCGAGCGTGGCCTCGGCAGGATCGCCGGTGCTGTCGTAGAGAGCGGGGTCGAGCAGCATGCCGTTGATGGTGAAGTCGCGGCGCAGGACGTCTTCGCGCGGATCGGAGGAGAAGCGAACCGCGTCGGGACGGCGGCCATCGGTGTAGGCCCCATCGTGGCGGAAGGTGGCAACCTCGGTATGGGCTCCGTCCGGTTCGCAGACAAGGACGACACCGAAGTGCGCTCCTACGGTGAGAGATTTTTTGTCGGGGAAGAGCGAGAGAACGACGTCGGGTGTGGCACTGGTGGCAACGTCGTAGTCTTGGGGTTCGAGGCCGAGCAGGAGATCGCGCACGCAACCACCGGCGAAGTAGGCTTCGTGATCTGCGGAACGCAGGGTCTCGGCGATGTTGCGGGCTGCGATGTAATTCAGGTTTGCTGACTCGGCCATCTCAGTCCCCTATGATAAAGAGATGCGCGATGCGAGCCGTAGTGATGAACCGAAAGGCCTGATTTTGGGCATCGAGAGCTCGTGCGATGAGACGGCTGCAGCGGTAGTGCGCGGAGGGACGGAGGCGCTGTCGAATGTGGTGGCGTCGCAGATGAAGCTGCATGCCAACTATGGCGGCGTAGTTCCGGAGCTGGCCTCGCGGGAGCATCTGCGCAACGTGGTTCCGGTAGTGCGGGCGGCGATGGAGCAGGCGGGTGTCTCGCTGGAGGATGTCGACGCGATTGCAGTGACCGAGGGGCCGGGGTTGGCGGGGGCTTTGCTGGTGGGGATTACGTATGCGAAGGCGCTGAGCTTTGGGCTGGGTAAACCGTTGATTGGGGTGAATCATCTGGAGGGGCATATCCATGCGGTGCTGATGGAGGCGCGGCAGAGGGCCGAGAGCTCGATGGAGCTTCCGCTGCTGGCGCTGGTGGTCTCGGGAGGCCACACGCATCTGTATTTAGCAGAGCAACGACGGGATCTCGCGGAGCAGAGAGGAGATGGCGTCTGGCGCTATCGCAATGTGGGCCGCACAGTAGACGATGCGGCGGGTGAGGCATACGACAAGGTGGCGAAGCTGCTGGGGCTGGGGTATCCCGGTGGGCCGTGGATTGATGCCCTGGCGCGAAGGGGAAATCCGCAGGCGGTTCCGTTCCGGTTCGGGCAGATCAAGCCGCGTCCGCATCGCGAGGGAGTGTCGCTGCCGAATAAGAAAGCTCCGGTAAAGGCACCGGAAGGAGCCGCGAACTTCGATTTTTCGTTCAGTGGAATCAAGACGGCGGTGCTCCGCTATATCGAGACGCATGGGATGCGCGAGAGTGTGGAAGCTCGGCGCAGGGTGCTGGCGGAGCATCCGGAGTGGAAGCCGGGATCAGACGAGGCAGCTGCGCTATGCGATGCCCAGACGCTGGACCTGATTGCATCGTTCCAACATGCGGTGGTGGGAAATCTGCTGCGGCAGACCTTCGCTGCTGCGGAGACGTATGGGGCGCGGGGGATAGTGGTCTCTGGGGGCGTTGCGGCTAACAGTGAGTTGAGGCGCAGGTTCCAGGCGGAGGCGGATAAGCGCGGTCTACCGGTAGCGTTTCCTTCGCTGGCGCTGTCAACCGACAATGCCGCCATGATTGCGGCGGCCGCGTGGCCGAAGTTTGTTTCCGGGGAGTTTGCCTCTGAGACTCTAGGGGCGACTCCGCAGCTTCGGCTAGGCGGCGCCTAGTGGGACTTTACGGTGACAGGCAGTACGCCGGTATCGGCTAAAATCAACAGGGAAATTCAAACGGGAGAGGTCTGCACCGCGCTGCGTGCTCGGCTGCGACAGGATATAAGCGCACGTGGCAACGATGGAGCTTTTCAATACCCTGGGTGGCAAGGTTGAGACGCTGGAACCGGTCGGCGCGCCCGAACTGCGAATGTACTGCTGCGGACCGACGGTCTACGACTATGGCCATATCGGAAACTTCCGCACCTTCCTGCATGTCGATGTGCTGAGACGCTTTCTACGCCAGCAGGGCATGGCGGTGAAATTTGTCATGAACATCACGGATGTGGACGACAAGATCATTCGCAATGCGGCGGCGGCGGGCAAGTCCATTGCCGATTACACGGAAAAATACGAGCGCGCATTTTTTGAAGATTCGGATGCACTCGGGATCGAACGTCCGGAGATTGTGGCTCGCGCCACCGCCTGCATTCCCGACATGGTGACGTTGATCGAGAAGCTGGCGTCCGAGGATATTGCCTACCAGACCGAGGACGGGAGCTGGTACTTCCGGATCGCGCGGTTTCCGGAGTATGGGAAGCTCTCGCGCAAAGACTTCGACGGAATCGAAGACGGCGCGCGCGTTGATGTCGATGAGTATGAGAAGGACGCGGCTAGGGATTTTGCACTGTGGAAGGCATGCAAGCCGGGAGAGCAGAGCTGGACGACGGCGCTGGGCTGCGGAAGGCCGGGCTGGCATATCGAGTGCTCGGCGATGGCGACGAAGTTTCTGGGAGAGTCGCTGGACCTGCACTGCGGCGGCGAAGACCTGATGTTTCCGCATCATGAGAATGAGATCGCTCAATCGGAGTCGGCTTCGGGGCAGCCGTTTACGCGGCACTGGATGCATGTGCGCTTCCTGCTGGTGGAAGGCCGCAAGATGTCGAAGTCGGAGGGCAACTTCTACACCCTGCGCGACCTCCTGCTCAAGGGCTATCGGGCGTCGGCGATCCGGTTCCTACTGATCTCGGTACCGTACCGGCACCAGATGAATTTCACGTTCGAGTCGCTGACAGAGTCGACGAACGCTATTGACCGGCTGAGAACCTTTCACCAGCGGATGCTGAAGGGCGGATTCGCCGAAGGTCTGGACGAGGGCGTAGCTGCGGCCACGGCAAAGGCAGAGCAGGGCTACACGGCCTCGCTGGCCAATGACCTGAATACGGCAGAGGCGCGAGCGGCAATCTTCGAGCTGGTGCGCGCGGCGAACTCCGCTGCGGACGGGGGAACGCTTCGGGCCGGCAATGTTGGCGAGATTCTGAGGGTGATGGAGCTGTTTAACGGCGTTTTCGCCGTTTTGAAGGACAACGACGCCGAGATCACGCGCGCCGCGCTGGCATGGGCCGAAGCGGAAGGCAGGCTGGGTGAGGCAGCTCCGGAGCTGGTGACCAACCTGGCGCTCTCGGATACGGAGATCGACGCCCTGGTGGCGGAGCGCACGCAGGCCAAGAAGTCACGTAACTTTGCCAGAGCCGATGGGATTCGTAACGACCTGCTGACAAAGGGGATCGTGATCGAGGATTCGAAGGACGGGGTTCGCTGGCGGAGAAAGTAGCAGGGGGACGCGGTCAGACAAGCTAACCACTTCCATTCCCAGTCGTCCTTAAACTTATGTACAATTCCGGTGGGTGAGGGAAGCTACATCGAACCCGCTCGATTTTGACCCTAAAAACAGGAGATTAACGAATGAAGACCTGGACCCGTCCTGATTTCGAAGAAGTAAACCTGGCTTGCGAGATTAACTGCTACGCCCCTGCAGAACGCTAAAAAATGTTTCATTTCAAGATGCTGGGGACAGCCGCCGGTGGTGGCGTTCCCCAGTGGAACTGTGCCTGCGGGCTATGTGAGCTTTGCCGGAAAGAGCCCGAGCGTCTGAAACCTAGGCTTCAATTGCAGGCCGTTGTATCCGCTGACGGACATGGCTGGTTTCTGCTGAATGCCTCTCCCGATCTCCGCTTTCAGATCGAATCGAACTCTGAGCTTCAACCTCAATCAAAATACGGGCGTCGCAATACGCCGATTCGCGGCATTGTGCTGACCAGCGCCGATCTGGACCAGGTGTTGGGAGTTTTGCTCCTGAGAGAGTTTCAGCCATTGACGATCTATGCGACTTCGCTGGTACGGAAGACGCTTGAGGCGAATACTTTTTTCCGCATGCTGCAGCGGGTTCCTGATCAGCTCACGTGGGTGGAGATTGTTCCCGGCGAGACTTTCACCCTGGGAGAGTCTGGAATCCATTGCACTCCAGTTCCGCTGGAGGGTTCGCTTCCGTTTTACGCGCGCGAGCTGGATACCGGGGAGCCAGGGCAGGCAAGTCTGGGGCTGGTGCTGGAGAAGGATGGCCGCCGAATCGCTTATACGCCTTCGGTTCCTGAAGTCACAGACGAACTTCGGGCCATCTACCGTTCGTGCGATACCGTGCTGGTGGACGGAACCTTCTGGAGCGATTCGGAGTTGAGCCGTACGCACTCCGGGACTCCGCTGGCCCGGGCTATCGGGCATGTGCCGTTGAGCGGCGAGGATGGCACGATCGCTCTACTGGCCGACATAGACTTTCCTCGCAAGATCTTCGTCCATATCAACAACACCAACCCGATTCTTGACACGGGCAGCGCCGAGTACGAGGCTGCAGTAGAAGCGGGATGGCAGGTGGCTCACGACGGATGGCAACTCGATCAATGACGATGACGACGATAGATGTAGAGACGAACCTGCTCTCCCGAGAGGAGCTGCGGGACCGGCTGCACGCTGTGGGAGCGAACCGCTACCACCATAAGCATCCCTTTCACCTTCGCATGCACAAGGGAGAGCTGACGCGTGGCCAGCTGCAGGCGTGGGCGCTGAACCGGTATTACTACCAGAGCCGAATCCCGATCAAAGATTCCCTGCTTCTGGCGAAGAGCGATGATCCGGCGTTTCGGCGGGCGTGGAGGAAGCGAATCCTCGACCATGATGGCGACAAGGACGGTTACGGCGGCGTCGAGAAGTGGATTCAGCTTGCCGAGGCGTCTGGTCTTCGCCGCGAGCAGGTGATCCCATGCACGGGGGTTCTGCCCGGCGTGCGTTACGCCGTGGATGCCTACCTGGCTCTGGTTCGCGACAGCTCCCTTTTGATTGCGGTTGCGTCCTCGCTGACCGAGCTGTTTTCTCGCGATCTTATCTCTCTGCGGATGGATCAGATGCGGCTTCACTATCCCTATCTGGTTCCCGGTCTCGCCTACTTTGTGGGTCGCCTCACCCAGGCTCCGGAGGATGCGACGTTTGCTCTCGATTATGTGTCCACGCATGCCACTACGCGAGAGCAGCAGGAACAGGTGATCTCCGCGCTTGAGGCAAAGTGCGCGATTCTGTGGGCGCAGTTGGACGCGATCGACTATGCGTATGTGGTGCCGGGCAATATTCCTCCGGGTGCCTTTGTACCGGACTGCGACTGAACGAACGAGAGGCTTGCAATGGACCTGAATTCGACTCCGCGACTGGCGCCCGGGTGCCGCCTTCATCCCACCGAGAGTGTGCTGCTGATTCCGGAAGGCACTCTCAACCTTACAGGACCCACCCGCGAGATTTTGACCAGGCTGGATGGAACGAAGAACGTAACAGAAGTGGTTACAGATATGCTGCAACAGTACGAGGGAGCAGATGCGGGCGAAGTGCGGAGCGATGTCCTGAACCTGTTAAACCGTTTGGAGCAGCGAGGAGTAGTCAGGGCCTAAATGGCAGCGCAGAGTTCACCACCGGACGCGACATCGATTGCCAGCTCACCGCTGTCGCTTATCGCAGAGCTGACACATCGGTGTCCTCTGCATTGTCTGTATTGCTCGAACCCGCTGGAGATGCAGCGCGCGGAATCGGAGCTCTCCACCGGGGACTGGAAGCGAGTCTTTCAGCAGGCTGCCCAGATGGGCGTTCTGCACCTGCACCTTACCGGTGGTGAGCCGCTTGCGCGCAAGGATCTGCCGGAGCTGATTCGCGCCGGCCGCGATGCGGGGCTCTACATCAACATGATTACGTCAGGAGTCGGATTGACGGAGGAGCGTCTCGCTACTCTTGTAGAGGCGGGACTGGAGCACCTGCAGCTCAGTTTTCAGGACCTCGACGAGGTCTCGGCCAACCACATTGCAGGAACAAGGGCGCACGCGATCAAACTTGCGCTGGTGCCGGTGCTGAAAAAATTCCATCTGGCCTTCACGATCAATCTCGTTGTCCATCGGATGAACCTTGACCGGCTGGAGGAGTTCATTGCGCTGGCAGAAGATCTCCATCCCGATCGACTTGAGATTGCCCATGTTCAGTATTACGGATGGGCCTTGAAGAATCGCTCGCTGCTGATGCCGACCGAGGAGCAGGTGCAGCGTTCGCTACCGATCGTTGAAGCGGCAAAGCAGAGGTTGAAGGGAAAGATTCATCTGGAAGCGGTCTTCCCGGACTACTTCGGTAGCTTCCCCAAGGCGTGTGTCGGTGGCTGGGGCAGGCAGATGATGCTGATCGATCCGGCCGGGCAGGCGCTGCCGTGCCACTCCGCGGCAATCATTCCCGGCCTGAGCTTCGATAATGTTCATGAGCATGATCTTGAGTGGATCTGGAAGTCTTCTTCCGCCTTTCAGCGGTTTCGCGGAGATGAGTGGATGTCTCCGACTTGCCTTGCATGTCCCAGAAAAGAACGGGACTTCGGCGGTTGCCGCTGCCAGGCCTTTCTGATGACGGGCGATCCGGATGCGATCGATCCGGTATGCAGTTACAGCCCTCATCACGATCTTCTGCTGGGTCTTCGCGTCTCCGATCCCGAGGTCCTGCCAATCTGGCGCGGCTAAAAGCTATCCCTCTGTTTTGAAACGGACTACGAAGCTGCCTTGAAAGAGAAGACTTCCGGGGTGTACGGAACAGAAGTATGTCATTCGCGCTATACTCGCGGCGACATGCTGCTTGATCCCATCTCCGCAGGCTTCGGCAAGGAAGGGTCGCACCCAGGCCATCCGCTTTGGATGTCCAGAGGCTGTCTGCACAGCTTGCCTTCCCGTGTACGTCCCGGCCTCTTCTCCGGCGACTAGATTCGCACTTCTGCTCAGCGTAAGCCGTCTCTGAACGTCACCGTCCCCACGGTGGCAAAGACCGCGCATCTGGCAATGGTCCACGCCTGAGAGGAGAGATCCATGAGAACGATGATGCAGGAACGCACGCCCGTAACAAGCGAGGTTGCGCACGCGCAGTCTGGTCCCAGAATCAAAACAGAGTTGCCGGGACCTCTTGCGAAACGAGCGATCGCAGCAGATGACAAAATCATCTCGCCGAGTTACACACGCAGTTATCCGCTGGTCGTAAAGTCCGGGCATGGCATGCGCGTGACCGATGTCGATGGCAATGAGTTTCTGGATTTCACCGCAGGCATCGCCGTGAACTCGACGGGGCATTGTCATCCGGAGGTCGTGCGCGCGATTCAGGATCAGGCGGCGAAGCTGATCCATATGTCAGGCACAGATTTTTACTACGAGAGCATGGCCCAGCTTGCAGAGCGGTTATCCGCGGTGGCGCCGATGCGTGGTCCGCACCGTTTCTACTACGGCAACTCCGGCGCTGAGGCAGTCGAGTGCGCGCTGAAGCTGGCACGTTACCATACCGGCCGTCAGAACATCGTGAGCTTCCTCGGCGCATTTCATGGAAGAACGATGGGTGCATTGTCCCTGACTGCTTCCAAGCCGCAGCAGAAGCGGCGATTCGCGCCATTGATTCCGGGAGTGCACCATGTTCCTTACCCGTATTGCTATCGTGGCTGCGATGGAGGCGCAAAGGAGCAGGAGGCCTATGCCTTACGTTGCGCGCGCTACATCGAAGACCGGCTGTTCCGAACCATCCTTCCCCCAGAGGAAGTCGCGGCCATCATCGTGGAGCCGATTCAAGGTGAAGGCGGATATGTCGTCGCCCCGGATAACTTTCTGCGTGAGCTTCGCGACATCTGTGACCGGCACGGCATTCTTTTGATTGCGGATGAGGTGCAATCCGGCGCGGGCAGAACAGGGAAGTGGTGGGCAATCGAGCATACCGGGGTTGAGCCTGATATCGTCTGCATCGCGAAGGGAATTGCCAGCGGAATGCCGCTTGGGGTCTGCATGGCACGGGCGGAGATTATGGATTGGGTGCCGGGATCGCATGCGAGCACGTTTGGAGGAAATCCCATTGCGATTGCGGCAGCTCTGGCGACGATGAATGTACTGGAACGCGAGGCGATTGCGAATGCTGCTTCCATCGGTTTCCGAATGATGGAGCGGCTGCAGACATGGACCGAAAAATATCTGTGCGTTGGCGACGTGCGAGGCCGCGGACTGATGATTGGCGTCGAGCTTGTAAAGGATCAGAGGACACGCGAGATGGCAGGAGAGCTTCGCGATCGCGTCATCTCCAATGCGTTCGAGCGAGGTCTGCTGATCCTCGGATGTGGGGAGACGAGCATCCGGCTTTGTCCCCCGCTGATCGTAAACAAGGACGAGGCTAACATCGGGCTCGATCTTCTCGAAGAGTCTCTGAGGGATGCAATCGCGGTGTAGTTGGCTACAAGCTGTCAGCGGGGGAAGTTCGGCGATAATCCTTGCTCCATTGCTTTATGTAAGGTCCGTCGTCTTGCACGCAACCGCATCGCTGCAGCTGCGGCACTGTCTGCAAAAGCTGCGGTTAAGCAGGTGCGCCGCAACCAGCATCAACGATCCTGAGACGCTGAGAATGAGCTCAAGCGTGCGATCGAGTGATTCGCCGGACCAGGCAACAATGAGGATAAGAGAGATGCCCATACCGATGAGCGCGAGCAGTGACTTGCGCCGGTGGACACGATAGCCCGGGATAAAAGCCGCGCCTCCCAGGATAACGATGCCGATTGCAAGCGCACGATGAAACCCAGCTTCGCCAGGAAGATATGGAATGAGTTCTGGAAAAAAGCTGATTAAGGCTGGTGTCAGCAGGCAGTGGATAAGGCAAACGCTGGAGGCCGCCGCGCCGGCAAAGTCGGCGTGACGGCGCAGATGCGCATGCGATGAGTTCAAAACGGTGCTCATCGTTTCTTCGATTCCTTGTCTGGTTGTGATCTGCTTGAGCGTAGAGAAGCAGCAGGGCGCGGAGTGATGCTTGCCGCGCCCTGCGAAAAGGCGTTTTAGAAGCTGTAGCTGATCTCTCCTGTGATCGCTCGCGGGGTGACGTAGTGCGTTCCCGAAAACGTCGAGAGGAAGTTATACAGTGCGTATTTGTTGGTCAGGTTGACGGCGGTAACCCGAAGACCGACCTTGTGCTTATCGCCATGGAAGAGGTTGTCCTCACCAAGTGCGATATCGAACAGACTGCGCTGCTGAACGCGGGGCGGATTGTGATCGTCGTCTTCTGTTCCGGGGGCGGGAATGTTGAGCAACGACGAAGTGAGTTGTGATGGGAGGCAAACGCCGCCGGGTATCGCGCTTGTAGGCGTTGCTTTTATGCCACCGCAGGCGAGGCCAGCCTGGAACTGTTGGTCGGCCGTGAGGCTGGAGAGGTCGATCGCCGGCTGGCCGTTGATGGTGAGCGGGTTGCCGTTCGGGTCGAAGGAGAAGCCTGCGCATCCGCTATTGGGATCGGTGGTGTTGTAGCAGGGAGTTGCGCCTGCCACGAGTCCACTGTCGTAGCGCCAGTTGAAGCCGAGCCAGGCGCTCTTGCGGAAGGGCAGGTTGTACTGCAGGTGCGCTGTCTCGTTGAAGCGCTCGTCGTGGTCGATGCGGAAGGGGGAGTTGGAACCGGGAGTTCCGGGGGTTGCACCCACTCCGCCGACCTGCGGATTGAAGAAGCGCGCGGCGACCGAGGACATGACGACGAAGGCGCTGATGCCGTGCGTCTCAGGGACATTGGCGCGCAGGGCGAAGCCGGGGATCTTCGAGTTCTTCCATTCGATGGGGAAGGTGATGGGGGTAGCCCCGAAGACCGAGAAGTCGTAGGCATTGTGCGTGTACTTCCAGATGTACTCGGCGCTGACGACGAGGTGCTTGCTGAAGGCCTGCTGGAAGCCGGCGTGGAACTCGTTGCGCATGCCGGGGTTGAAGGGCGCGGGCGTGCAGGCGCCGAGGGTTTCGAAGATTCCCTGGATGACGGGGTCGTAGCATCCGTTCGTCGAGAGGACGAGGTTCTCGTTGAAGGGAGTCTCCTGCACACGGGCGTAGGAGACGCGGAGGACGGTGTTGGTCTTCTTGATGTTGTAGGAGATGCCGACGCGGGGCTCGATCATGCGCTGAATGGCGAGGCCGTTATAGAGGTCGCCGCGGATGCCGAGGTTCAGCAGCCAGTTGCCTTTGGTGATCTGGTCCTGGGCGTAGAGCGCGAGCTGCTTGACGTCAGTTTGTCCGCGCCAGAAGTAGTTGGTTCCGCCGCGGGTGAGATCGAACGGGAGCAGAACGGGATTGAAGGCGCCGTTGGCAGCAAGGCCCACGCCAGCGCACTGTGCCGGATCGTTGAAGCCATTCACCGGAGCACCGTCGGCATCCACGCACGGGGCATTCAGTGCGGGATCGACAAGGCCGGTGTGAAGGTTCTCGCGGAGAAAAGTCTGCTGGTATAAGGCTCCGACCTTCACATTATGAATGCCCTTCACCCAGGTGATGTCGGAGTGTGCGCCGGTGTTGGTCAGCGTGCGGTACTGCTGCACGGTTTCCTGCTGAATGGAGCCAAGATCGGCCAACGGGTTGTTGCTGGGGATGTAGTTGTAGCCGTCTCGGCGGACAAAAACGCCGAGATTGGCGACGGTATTGGGGTTGACGATGTGCGTCCATGTAGGCGCGATGTTGTAGGTCTCGATCTTGGAGCGCTGGTCGGTGGGGCCGACGGAGTCGCCGAACTGGTCGAAGACATTCATTGTGTCGAAGGTGTTCGGCGTCTGGAACCAGGAGCGCGTGTACTGCAGGTTGGTGTGCAGGGAGTCTGCATCGGTGATCTGAAAGTCGACGCGGTCGAAGACGTTCTGCTGGTTGCCCTTGTCATGCAGGGTCTGGAACTCGGGGCCGTCGAGGAAGCGTCCGGTGTTCAGACCGCTGACTGCGACGAAGTTGCCCCAGCGCTGTCCTCCGTAGGCGAGGTTGGCGTCGAGGCTGGAGGTTCCGAAGGTTCCGTAGTCGAAGGCGATGGAGCCGTGCGGCGAGGTGACGCCTTGTCCGGAGCGCGTGGTGGCTTTGATGACGAGGCTCGTCTTGTCGCCGAACTCCGCAGGTGGAGCGCCGCCGATCACCTCGAGCGACTGAATTGCGTCTGAAGGTACCTGGTTGGAGAAGACCTTGCTCTGCTGGTCGGTAATGGGCTGGCCGTCGATAGAGAAGGAGTTCTCCGCATGATCGCCGAGGCCGTGGAAGAGACCATTCGAGTCGGCTGCAACTCCCGGTGACGACAGTGTGACGATGGAGCTGAGCGAGGAGGACTGGCTCTCGATAGGCATGCGGTCGATAGTCGAGCGATCGACGTCGGTGTGGAAGGTCGAATCGTTCTCGATCAGGTCAGACCCGCTCTCTACCGTCACCGTTGACGCTGATCCGGCCACCGTGAGCTGAACCGGAACGACGATCGGCACGATCGCGTTGATGTCGATAGCCTTCGAGGCGGGACCGAAGCCCTCTGCCGTTACGTTGACGCGATAGGGATTGAATGGAACGTTATAGAAACGAAATTGTCCGGAGTCGTCGCTTGTCGCCGTGCGGGTGTAGCCGCTCACGTGATTGGTGAGCGTGACTTTGGCACCGGGAACGACCGCTCCCGAGGGATCGGTAACGGTTCCGGAGACGGTGCCGGAGTTGCTTTGATAAGCGTGAGCCCAAGGCTGAAGCACGGTAAAGAAGAGAAGCAGAGCTACGAGAATTTGGAGGACGGGCCTGCGCATGAGAGAAAAACTCCTGTCGAACCTGAGAAGAAAAAAGGCGTTCGGATGTGACGCCGCTACGTGTGACAGGTAGGCAAAATGGTTCGGAGTTAAGATCGTTTTCCGGAACTTCAATACCACCTGCAGGACTATGCGTTGTCCTGGACAGGCGGAGGACGGCTGGCCATCTCGAAGCGCCACCGGAAGATGCGCTCAGCCTCGGCTGCTACCGAGTCCAGCCGCTGGATGGAAAGCGTTGGTTCCGGTGTAAAGTGCTGTGGCGTCGCAAGCGCCGAGTGCATAGCCACGCAAAGCGGGCAGTGATCGTCGGGAGCCGGGCTATTGTGATGGGGGCCTTGCTTCAGGGCAGAGAACTCAGCATGAGTATGCGAGACCTGGGCCGTGCTCATCGCGCAGACGACCAGGACGCAGATCAGCGCAAGGACCTGCAGCCATACAGGTCGGCGCTCTCGCAGTCCGAGTTGGAATAGTGTGCGCATTAAGAACGTCTCTTCCTGTTTAGCACAGCAGGTCCACAATGCCAAAATCTGCATCTGCGTGCTCGTTTTGCACGGCGGACGCGCGTCTAATGAATCGCTGGCACTACACTGTGGAATCAGGTGCTATGGGTAAGACGAAGCGAGTGAGCGCAAAGTTCCTTATTTTGTTTCTTTTTGCGGCCCTGCCGGTGGGAGATTTAGGGCTTGTCGCCCAGTCAAACCAGCAGAAGCCGCTCCCTTCCGCGGATGCGACGACCCCTCGTCGCACCCGCCTGATCTTGAAGGACGGAAGTTACCAGCTCGTCATGAGTTACCGCATCGTGGGCGATCGGGTTCGCTACGTCTCGGCCGAGCGTGGCGGGGTGGAGGAGGAGATCCCAGCCTCCCTGGTCGACTTCGACGCCACGCAACGCTGGGAGAAGAGTCATACGCTGCCCGACGCTACGCAAAGCCCGGGAACGGCCCCCGCAATCGACCCTGAGCTGTTGAAGGAAGAGGCAGATCGAGCCGCGATGACACCGGAGGTTGCAACTGATCTGCGTCTGCCCGAGATGGACAATGTACTGGCGTTCGATACCTTTCGGGATCAGCCGCAGCTGGTCCCACTGCCGCAGTCCGATGGCGAGTTGAACCACAATACCGGGCACAACATCTTGAAGGCAGCGGTCAATCCTCTCTCAAGCCCGCATCAGCTGGTGCAGTTGAAGGGTGAGCGCTCGATGGTCCAACTGCACGTCGACAGGCCTGTGATCTATATACGCCTTGGTGAGGCGATTGTGCCCAGCGGTAGTGCGCCGCTCACCGTGGACACACATGGGGCTTCCACTGCGATGAAGGACAAACCCGGCGATCCCGCGGCAAGCCGCTATGTGATCGTGCGGGCGGATGTGCGGACCGGCTCTCGCATCGTCGCGTCCTTCAAGCTCGGCCTGTTGGGCGGCGTGCAGCAGCAGGAGGATGTCGTGGAAACATCGGTCGAGGTTCTTCCCGGGGGGCATTGGATGAAGCTGACGCCACGCCAGTCGCTCGCGTTCGGCGAATACGCTCTGTTGGAAGTGCTTTCGGATCGTGAGGTGAACCTGGGCGTATGGGACTTTGGGGTTCATCCAACAGCCCCGGCGAATCGCGATGCGATTCTTCCGCAACCGAAACGCCCCTTCGCGCTCTCTCCGCGACGTCCGGATCAGTAATCATCTGGAGCTATTTCCGCGGCACTCTGAGTGTCGCGAAGAACCGGTAATTTGAGTGGACGATCGCAGGATCCCGCGACAGGGAAAGACCCATTCATTCATAAAATGGCTTAGTGGGAATCAACGCGATGAGCGAATGACGGTTGGCACTTTCACGCGTTCTACCAGAAGTCCGCGCCCTGCGACCGCCACATTATCGCGCGTGGTCTTCGCCTCGTACATCATCTCGTCGGCTGCGCGAAGGATGGCCTGAACAGTGCTTCCATCTTCCGGGAAGGTTGCGAGACCGAAGCTACCCGAGAGGCTAAGCGACAGGCCGGCTCCCTCGAGGAAACGGGTGCGGCGCAGATCTTCGCACAGGGCAAGCGTCGAACCGGTAGCGGCAGCCTTGCCCATTCCCGGCAGCAGAGCTACGAATTCATCGCCGCCGTAACGGAACGCTGCATTGGCGGGGCCAAGTGAGCGCCGCATCAGATTGCCGACCTCGGCGAGCAAGCGGCTCCCGATCAGGTGGCCGTGGGTATCGTTGACGGACTTGAAGCGGTCGAGATCGACGAACATCAAGCTGAACTCCTTGCGCTTCGCCACCTGCTCTTCGAGCATGGTGTAGAGATGTCGCGCGTTGAACAGTCCCGTGCAATCGTCGGTAATCGTGAGCTCCTGGATCAGCGTCATCGATCGGGCATTCTGAATGGCGATCGCTGCGTAGTCGCAGAGGATGCGCAGGAACGAGATGGAGTACTCCGAGAGCAGGTCGAGCTTGCTGTTCAGAAGCTGAATTACACCGAGCGTTTTGTCTCCTGACCGTACAGGGACGCAGGCGATGGACTGGATGTTGAGATCAGGATGTTTCGCGGAGAAGGCAGCCCAGTGAGGATCGAGCTTCACGTCTGGCACGATGAGCGGGTTACCGGTAGAAGCCACCCAGCCCGCGACGCCTTCTCCCATAGGCACGCGAAGCCCGCGAAGGCTCTCTGCATTTTCCCCCACGGCGATAGCGTAGTAGAGCTGGTCGTTCTTCTCGTCGACCATAAGCATGGACCAGCGCTCGGGGCCGAAGAACTGCGCCATCTTGTTCATGATCGCGCTGAGAATCTCCTCGAGCTCGAGGCTCGCCGTCAGCGCGCGCGCCACGTCATGGAACACCCGGAGGTGATCCATCTGGCGACTGTCAATCACCTCGAACTGGCGTCGGTCTTTCAAACACGTCCTTACGGTTCAAGCAGCTGTTTTACTCCCAGGACAGCGTGCGATCCGAAGGAGCCCCAAGGTTGTCTTCTACTGCGACACCCCAAGCGGAGAAAAGTTTCATCCACCGATATGGACCATATTTCGCGAAGGCTTCTCGAAACCGGGTTCTCCGATGTGATGGCGTTCCTCTTTGTGCATGACAACTTTCCGGATATACGCGGAAAGCTCCTCATCGGTTCCACCGCGCAGCATCTTCTCATAAAGATCATGGTCGCTCTGCGAAAACAGGCACGTGCGGAGCTTGCCGTCGGAGGTAATTCGGATGCGGCTGCAGTGCCCGCAGAAGGGATGGGAGACCGGGGCGATAATGCCGATCTCGCCCATGCCATCCTCGAAGGTAAATCGCCGGGCCGTCTCGCTGGCGGTGTGACGCGGAAGCTCCATCAGGGGGCGATAGGCGTTGAGCCGGTCGATGATCTCATCCATGGGCACGACGGTTTCGGGCCGCCAGCTGCGGTCTTCCTCAAGAGGCATGAACTCGATGAAACGTACGATCACCCCCTCGCGGCGCGAGAACTCCGCGAAAGCTTCGATCTGGTGATCGTTGAACCCTCGCAGCAGAACACAATTCACCTTGACCGGCCCTAAACCAACGTCCGTCGCTTTGCGTACCCCGGCAAGCACGCGGTCGAAGCTGCGGGGTACACGCGTGATCGCCGCAAAGGTTTCGGGATCGACCGCATCCATGCTCACGGTAACACGGCCCAGGCCCGCGTCTTTGAGAGGCTTCGCCAGGGAGTCCAATAGATGACCATTTGTGGTCAGAGCAAGATCGATCGGCTGGCCGACTTGGGTTGGCGTTCCATCGGCAAGAAATGCAGTGCGCAGAGTGGAGAGCTCACGGATCATCTCAACGAGGCCGGAGCGAAGCAGAGGCTCGCCCCCTGTGAGGCGTACCTTTTCCACTCCCAGTGAAACCAGGATGCGAACCATCCGGAGATAATCTCCAGCAGCAAGCTCGCTGTATTGCACACCTTCGTTGCCGGTGCGGCAATACACGCACCGATAATTGCAGCGGTCTGTGACGGAGAGGCGCAGATCCGTTATGGCACGGCCAAATCGATCGCGCAGGCGCTCCTGCTCGACACGATCGATCAACATCGCAGCCCCGGTCTCATCGCTGATCGGCAAGGGTGGGGAGATAGTCGCCATGGCCCTCTTCTTCAATACCATTCGATGCGCGTGGCCAAAAAGGGAAACAAGTGAGGCAGAGCCTTCAGTATAGATCTCCCCGAAAAAAATGCCAGAGAATAGAGCAGGCGCAGAATTTGAACGGCATATCTATACCATCCGTTCGGAAATTCGCTGCACCGGCCTAGGCTTTCGCGGCTTGAATCGCTTTAGTCAGTTCCGGGACGATCTCGAAAAGATCTCCGACAACGCCATAGTCGGCAACCTCGAAGATTGGGGCATTCTCGTCCTTGTTGATGGCGATCACTGCCTTGGAGCCTTTCATGCCGACGAGATGCTGAATGGCTCCGGAGATCCCGACAGCAACATAAAGCTTGGGCGACACCGTCTGCCCGGAGCTTCCAACCTGCCGCTCCATCGGTAGCCAGCCGTTGTCGCAGATCGGCCGAGAGGCGGCCAGCTCGGCACCCAGCGCGGAGGCAAGTTCTTCAACGATGCCAAGATTGTCCTGCTCTCCGATGCCGCGTCCCACAGAAACGATGACCGGCGCTGAGGAGAGATCCACAGTCTGGGCCGACTCCCGGAAGAGCTCTCCCGGTTTGCTGCGGAGCTGTTCTGCGGACAACTGCGGGGCGAAATTCTCGACCGTCGATGCGCCCTCTTCGACAGCGTCGGCGCGGAACGTTCCGGCCTGCACCGAGACGAAGCATGGGCCGGAGGCAGTGTGGCGATAGTCGGCGTTGAGCTTTCCCTGCAACAGCTGACGCACGAAGACGGGACCGTCGTGGATCGCGATGACATCGCTGATGAGCACCTGCTGAAAACGGGTAGCAAGTGCAGGTGCGAAGTCGCGTACCTGGTAGGTGTGAGGAAAGAGCACAAAGGCTGGTGCATTCTGTTTGATTAATTGCTCAAGAACGGCGACGTAGCCATCGGAGGTGTAGGAGTTTAGAAGATCATGCTGAGCGGCGTAGACTTTGGCCAGTTTTTTTGAAGCAAGTTCCGTGGCGAGTGAATGGACATCTGCGCCGAGGACAACGGCGGAGCACTCCACTCCCAATTTGGCTGCCAGCTGTTGTGCGGCGGCAAGGGCCTCGAAGCTCATGCGATTCCACACACCGCTGCGCTGTTCCATCACTACAAGGACTCCACTCATAACACCCTCACTTCAAACTTCAACTTCTCCACGATCTTTGCCGCAACCTCTGCCGGCGAGCCCGTGAGCATCTCAGTCTTCTTCTGTTTCTCCGGCAGGTAGACGCGCTCGAGCGCGATCGAAGGTGCGCCCGAAGAGGCTGCGGCGGGCACTGTCTTCAACTCCTTCGTCTTGGCCTTCTTGATTCCCATCAGGGTCGCGTAACGCAGCTTGTTGCCGCCGGATTGAATGGTGAGCAACGCAGGAAGCGGCATCTCGACGTGCTGGAACCAGCCATCCTCCAGTTCGCGCTTCACCTTCAGGCCCGAGCCCGTAGCTTCGACCTGCATGATGATGGTCGCGTGCGGGATGCCGAGCAGCTCGGCGAGAACAACTCCCGTCTGGCCGAGGCCGAGGTCGTCAGACTGTAGACCGGTGAGGATGAGGTCGGGAGACTCGGCCTTGATCGCATCGGCGAGAATCTGCGCGATGCCCAGCGTGTCGCGCGAGCCGAGATCGTCGATCTCGATATGAATCGCCCGATCGGCTCCCTTCGCCAGTGCCTCGCGCAAAGTGCTCTGTACGCGTTCAGGACCGGCGCAGACCACGACGACCTCGCCGGTACCGTTCTTCTCTTTCAACTGCAGCGCCTCTTCAAGAGCATAGGCGTCCGGCTCGTTGATGGTGTAGTTGAGGTCGCCCTCATCGATCCACTTGCCGTCTGCGGCGACGTGGACCGGAGCATCTCGCTCGGGCACCTGCTTGATGGCTACGACAATCTTCACTGCACTCCTCCTGAAATGGGTGGCAAGGACTCACTCTTAGGTTGCGATGCGGGCAAGGCGCGTGCGGTCAGCTGCGCAATATCGAGCAGCTGTGGAGGAGCCTCGCTGACTGCCGTCAGCGCATCGCGAAACATCGTATTGCAGAACGGACATGCTGTCCCGACGATCTGCGCTCCTGTACCCGCGAGCTCCTTCGCGCGAACATGGCTGACGCGCTCTCCCTTCTCTTCGCCAAGAAAGGCCAGGCCGCCTCCGGCTCCACAGCAGAAACTGCGTTCATGCGATCGCGGAGCCTCGACCAGCGTGCCCGCTTGCGCGACGACGGCGCGCGGCTCTTCGTACACGTCCTGGTAGCGGCCCAGGTAGCAGGGATCGTGATAGACGATGCTCTCGCCGCTCTGCTTCGGCAGCTTGTCTTTGTAGCGGGCCATGAACTCGGAGTGATGCTCGATCTCAGGGGCGATCCCGAACTCGCGCCAGTCTGTGGCGATGGTGCGGACGCAATGCGGGCAGATGGCGACGATCTTCTGAACCTTCGCGGTCTCGAAGGCCTTCAGCCCGCTCTCGGCCAGCGTCTGGAAGACAAGATCGTTGCCCAATCGCCGTGCAGGGTCGCCGGTGCACTTTTCTTTCTTCAGCACGCCGAAGCTGGTTCCGAGATGCTGCATGACGCGGGCGAAATCGGCGATGATCTCACGACCCTTCGGATCGTAGCCTCCCATGCAGCCCAGCCAGAGGCAATACTCCTGGCTGCCGTCGAAGATCGGGAAGGCCTGCTTCTGGATGAACTTGTCTCGCTCGGTCGCGCTCAGGCCCAATGCGTTGCCGTTCTTTTCCAGAGCAAGGAAAAGCTTGGTGCCGTAGTTGTCTTCCCATGCACCGGTATTTGTGGCTCCTCGGCGCAATCCAACGATCACGGGAACATGCTGAATCCCGACCGGACACTGAAACTCGCAGCTCCCGCAGGTAGTGCACTCGAAGGCGGCCTCCATGCTGAGATACTTCTCCGGCGGGTTATCAGGCGAGGAGATTCGAGACTCGGAAAGCAGCGGTGTGTCGGATGCCGGACCAAACTCGTTCAGATAGCTTCGCAGCCCAAGGATGATCTCCTTCGGGTTGAGCACCTTTCCCGTCGTCGCCGCGGGGCAGTGCTCGGTGCAGCGGCCACACTCCACGCAGCTATAAGTCTGCAGCGAGACAAGCCGGGTCACATCCTTGCCGGCGACCAGACCGAAATCTTCGTCCCCGCTCAGCGGCGGAATCTGCGAGAAACCACTGTTCTTGAGAAAGACCGTTACCGGGCTGAGCACCAGGTGCAAATGCTTGGTATGGGGAATCAGTGGAAGAAAGGCCAGCAGGGTAAGGGTATGGGTCCACCACAGAGACTTCGCCGCAGCGCTTCCCGCGTCCACAAAGAATGCGGCCAGGTAGCTGACCATCAGAAGGAAGATAAGAAAGGCGATGACACCGGACTCATACGAAACTTTCTGGCCGAGCCAGACCGGACGTACGAAGAAGCGCCGGACAAAAAGACCAGCGATCGAGATTGCAACCAGCAGCGCCCAGGCCGCGGCAAAGAGGAAGTAGAAGCTGCCTATCAAACTGGCAGGCGGAAGAAAGCCGATTCCGAAACCGAGGGCCAGGTGGTTCAGGCTGACCAGGGCGAAGGCAAGAAAACCCCAGAAGACGAACGCATGGGCGAGTCCAGGTAGAGGCCGCTGCTGGATGACCTTGCCCTGGCAGAGAACCTCCCAGAAGAAGTCCCACACGCGATGCCCGATCGGTTGAAGGGAGAAGCCGGGGTCTTTTCGAGATCGAAGAATCGTCTTGAGGATCGGGCCAAAACGCCAGAAAAAAAGTCCTGCAGAGACCAGAATGCCGGCTATCAGCAGCACCGACTCAAGCGTGGTGAAGTGGCTGGGTTCGGCCAGGGGGGCCGAAAGGTTGAATCCCTGTGACTGGAAAAAGAGACTCGCACCCGCAAGAGAACGGGTCCATGCCGCCAACCGAAGCGCCCCAGCAACCATCCGAACCTGTCCGCGGGGAAAACGTCCTAAGACGCATCACCCGCTCTTTCGAACAATCTTCCGAGGCCGTCCGAGCTATCTACTAAAATCGTGAGCTTTTTAGTAGCTGATGAACTCGGTGGAGCCACGGCGAAGACGAACACCCGCCATCAGGAAGAACACGGACAGTATGCCCGTGATGGCATCCCAGTAGACCATGGGGTGCGCCATGCCCGGCGAAAGTGTGAAGTCCTGCCCGGCCCAGAGCGTCACCAGAGAAAACACGATGAGGCATTGGAAGCCGATGACGAGAAACAGCTGGCCGCGACGGCGGCGTTTATCCAGAAGTTCGACCTCGTCGGGGGTCAGGTTCCGTTCTTCGATGGGCAGCAGCGTGTTAGCCATGATTCCTTTTTCGTCTCCCTGCGTGTTGTTGCGGTTCAAGGAAGGCACCGTCGAGGCGGCAGCTTCAAATCCATTAAACCATAGCCGCCCTGCATTCTTCCTATTGCCGCAAAATCAGACAGGTCTTCGTCCAGCAGGCGAAAGCATAGCTGAATGGTCATTCACTCGTAAAGTAAGCCTTCGAAATTTAATCTTCGCGGACATTCACTTCTTGGAATTGCCCTTCGCCGAGTTCCTTAGATAAAGGCCACCGACTGAATTCCAGCGACGTCAAACCGCTTCCGGCAGCGAACATTTTTGCAGCCGACCATGTCGTCGCGGCGCACCATGTAGCTCTGTGCCTTGGCGAAGCGGGCGCGATCGCGATCGTCGGCGCCGCGGGGCAGCAGGTTCTTCTTTCTGCGAACGATCCAGCCCAGTTCATACTCCCCCTGCTGTCCGCAGTGAGGGCAGGTCATCGTGTGGGTCCGTTGTTCCGGACGCTCATCGAAAAAGTCACGCTCTTCCATCCAGCACCTCTTGGTCTGCGGCTGGATTTTTAAGGAGCCGCATCCTTCGTGCGATCCAGCGGTTACCGGACCATAAGTACAAGAGTATTGCATAATCGCAAAGAGCCTCACAGACGTTCCGGTGAAGGCCCACGGTGCAGGGAGATGAAGAAAGCGAAGAAGCAGATTTTTTCCACGGTGAAAGCGGTCAAGTCCAACGCTCGCGACCGCGTCGGCACTCCACCGCCCGAGCGCGTCCTGCCCGACCCAAAGCAGAAGCGTGCCGAAAACCCGAAACACAAAGAAACCCTTGCAGATCTTATCCGGGAAGCAAAAGAAGAAGCGTAAAAGAGGAGACGAGCATGATTCCATTCCGTATCGCAGCACTGACTGTTGCAGTTTCGACCGTTGCAATTTCCGCTTTCACCGTTTCCAGCCCCGCGCAGACGATCCAGGTGAACAAGGAGAACCGCACCATCGCCATCACGGCGACGGACAAAGTGACCGCGATCGCCGACCAGGCGACGCTCCACGTTGGCTTCATTGCCTACGGGCCCGATAGCAATACGGCCTATGCAAACGGCTCGCGTGTCTCCAACGCAATCGTCAAGGCGCTGGTGGACGCGGGTGTCCCCAAAGATACGATCCAGAGTGAGAACCAGCAGGTAGCGCCGGTGCAGAACTACCAGGTCGACAAGCTGACGGAGGCCCAGAAGGCGCAGAGGCAGTTTCAGGTAACGCAGAGCTGGACCGTGAAGATGGGTGCGAATGATGCCGCGAAGGCGCTCGACCTGGCAGTCAAGGCCGGGGCCAACCAGTCCGGTCAGATCGATTGGGGCTTCAAGGATGAGAACGCTCCCGAAGCCGAGGCTGCAGCCAAAGCCTTGAAGCGGGCGCGTGCGCAGGCCGAGCAGATGGCTGCCAGCCTGAGCGCGAAGCTGGGCTCGCTTCTCTATGCCAGCAACGAGGTCCAGCCCAGCGGTCCGCGTCCTATGTTCCGTGCGATGGCTGCTGCGCCGATGGCCATGGATAAGGTTCAGCCCCTGGCGATCAATCCCAGGGAGATTGAAAAAACGGCGACCGTTTACGCGGTCTTCGCCATCGAATAACTGCAGCGCACTTCGTAACGAGATTGAAAAGAGAAAATCCATGCCCCAGTACACCTATCGCGAATTGAAGCCTACTCCCGAGGCCGAGGCGATCTATCGCCGCTGGCTGGCACAGCTTAACGAAGAATTCGGTCGGCACCAGTCGGTCGACCGTCGCTCCGAGATCGTGCGCGACGAGCTCTACCAGATCTATATCGGAAAACCCCACGGCGGACGCACCCAGGCTACGTTGAACAGCGAGCTGGCAAGCTATACGCTGGCGGAGAACTTCGACCCCCGAAATGTGACGCTCGAGCCGGAGTACTACGGCGATATCGATGCCGAGAAGTATGCTCTCCGCAAACCGCTGATCTGGTTCTGGCAGATGTTCGACCGTTCGCCCCTGGGATTAAACCACTGGCTCGGCTTCCGCTTCCGCTGCATGCTGGGGCATCACATCTTCAAATCCCTTGGGAAGGGCGTCAAGATCTTCCACAACGTCGAGTTCACCTACGGCTACAACCTCACCATCGAAGACAACTGCGTCATCCACAAGAACGTCATGCTCGATGATCGCGGCGGAATTATCCTGCATGAAGGCACCAGTGTCTCCGACTACGCCAACATCTACTCCCACACCCACGACATCAACGTGCAGGCGGATGTGACCAACAAGCCGACGGAGCTCGGCCCCCGAGCCCGCATCACGTATCACTCGACCGTGCTGGCCGGAGCCAATATCGGCGAGAACGCCATGCTGGGCGCCATGGCCCTGGCCACCAAGCCGCTTCAGCCCGGAGTCGTTTCGGTGGGAATTCCGGCGAAGGTGAAGCGAGAGAAGAAACCTTCTGAGCAATCCTAAGAGCGGCGGTGCAGACGGGTTTTCGCTTCCGGCGATCTTCCATTAAGCTAGAGGAATGAACCAGGATGTAGTCCTTATCCTCTTCCAGGTGGTTGCGCTTGTCCTTGCCTTCAGCGTGCACGAGTGCGCCCATGCCTGGACGGCATGGCGGCTTGGCGATCCTACGGCCAAAATGCTTGGCCGCGTCACGCTCAACCCGCTGAAACACCTGGACCCCTTCGGCTCTGTGCTGATGCCACTGATCGCGCTCGTTTATCACTGGCCCTTGATCGGATGGGCAAAGCCGACGCCTGTAACTGCGCGCAACTTCAAGAACTACAAAAAAGACGACATCCTGGTCACGCTGGCAGGTCCCGCGAGCAATCTCCTTCTGGCTACGGGAGCGCTGATTCTGCTGCTGATCATCAAGCACGTGGTTCCCGGTGGGGCAGTGGCGGTCTTCACCGCGATGGCTCTCGCGATGCACTATCCCGGGGTATCGACGGAGAATCTTCCCGCGCTGTTTCCTATCGCACTTCTGCTCTATTTCATCATCCTCATTAACCTGCTGCTGTTCGTGTTCAACCTGGTGCCGTTTCCTCCGCTCGACGGCAGCCGCATCCTGCGTCATTTTCTGCCCTATAACGCACTTCAGGTCTACGACCGCATGGGAATGTTCGCTCTGTGGATCTTCATGCTGCTGGCCGGCGGATTCATCTTCAGGGTCTTCCTCTACCCTCTGCAATCGACCTTCGACAGGATCCTTGCGGTGCTCTAGGAAGGCTGTTTCCCGTATCATCTCTATCTGAAGCATCATGACTGATTTCACCCCCTCTCCATCACGACCACGCATCCTCAGCGGCATGCGTCCCACGGGAAAGCTGCACCTGGGCAATTACATGGGTGCGCTCTACAACTGGGTGAAGTTGCAGCACGAATATGAGTGCTACTTCTTCATCGCCGACTACCACGCCCTGACGACGGATTACTCGGACACCTCAAATCTGTCTGAGAACGTCCGTGATGTGATTCTCGACTTTCTCGCCGCCGGATTGGATCCTGAGATCTCGACCCTCTTCGTTCAAAGCCAGGTGACGGTCCATTTTGAGCTCTTCGCCTTGCTGGGCATGATCACTCCGCTCAGCTGGCTGGAACGTGTTCCCACGTACAAAGACCAGCAGGAGCAGCTGAAAGAGAAGGATCTGGCGACCTATGGCTTTCTTGGATATCCGCTGTTGCAGACAGCCGATATCCTGCTCTACAAGCCAAGGTATGTGCCCGTGGGCGCTGACCAGATTGCTCACGTGGAGTTAACCCGTGAGGTTGCGCGCAGATTTAACCAGTTCTTTCCCGGCGATTTTTTTCTTGCTCCCGATGCCGCTCCATGGGAGATGGGAGCCATTCAGGAGAAGGCTCGTAAGCTGGCCGGGAACAAGACCAAGTCCACCTTCTCCGCACATGAGCTCTATCAGGCTGCGCAACAGACCAAAAAGCTTAGCGGTTTTGGGCGCCATGAAATTTTGCCAGAACCCGAAGTGCTGTTGACGCCTTCGCCGAAGCTGCCGGGAACCGATGGTCGTAAGATGTCTAAGAGCTACCGCAACACCATCCTGCTCTCGGACCCGGAGCCGGAGATTCGTGCGAAGCTCAAGACCATGGTGACCGATCCGGCACGCATTCGCCGTGAAGATCCAGGAAACCCTGATGTGTGTCCGGTCTTTGATCTGCACAAGGTCTTTTCAACGCAGGAAACGCAGCAGAACGCTCGGATCGGCTGTTCGACAGCAGGGATTGGATGCATCGAATGCAAAAGCTGGCTCGCGGATGCTGTAGTCGAGCATCTGGCTCCTCTGCAGGAGCGCCGTCGCTACTATGAAGCCCACTTCGTTGAGGTGGAAGAAATTCTCAGACATGGAGGAGAGCGCGCTCGGGCCCGTGCCAATCAGACCATGCAGGAAGTCCGCGATGCGGTAGGTCTTCGACAGCTATGAACGACGAAACTCTCCATCCCGAAGATCCCGCGCAACAGCTGGAAGAGAAGGTACAGCCGGAAGCCACCCAGCCTGCCGCAGAGGCTGAGGCGGTAGAACAGCCGGTGCCCCACGAGCCCTTCGCGCTCAAGCATCCGGTTCCTGCGCCTGCCCCGGAGCCTAAACGCACAACAGCGAAGGAGAAAGTCAAAGACAAAGACAAGGAAGAGGCTTCGCAGTCTCCTTTCTCGGTCACTGTAGGACTGGTCTACGACGGCCCGCTCGATCTTCTTCTCGACCTCATCCGCAAGCAGAACATCGATATCTACGACATCCCGATCGCCCGCATCACGGAACAGTTCCTGGAATACACGCACCATCTGAAGCAGACCGACGTGGATTCGGCGGGCGAGTTCATCTATATGGCTTCGCTGTTGATTCACATCAAGTCGAAGATGCTGCTCCCGCGCGATCCCAGCGATGTCACCGGAACGGATTCCGAAGACCCCCGCCGCGAGCTGGTGGAGCGGCTGCTCGAGCACGAGCGCTTCAAGGCCGCGGCCCAGATGCTGATGCAGAAGCAGCAGATCGAAGAGGCGACCTGGACCAATCCCGGGATTCGCGAGTTTCGCGAGGCGGCCGATGCCGAGCGCGAAATTGCCGCCGATACCGTCGATCTGGTTCGCGTCTTCCAGGACATCCTTGGCCGCCTGCGCAAGCGGCCCGTGCTCGATGTCGACGAGGAGTCGGTCACCGTGGCCCAGATGATCGAATACGTAAAGCGCCGCCTGGTGATGGAAGACAAGCCCGTCTCCTTACGCCGCCTTCTGCACAACACCCATACGGAACGCGCCTTGATCTGCATGTTCCTGGCGATGCTCGAGCTGGTGCGCCTGCAGGCCGTCCTTCTCCACCAGCCGGTAACCGAAGGGGACATTCTGATTAAGAAGACCGACAACTTCGACCAGGTCTTCGCGGACCAGCAACAGGCCCGCGACGACTGGCGATAAGAGAAGACCCAGGAGTTACAGCCTACAGGCCCGTCCACCGGTTAGTGAGACGGACCCGCAGGTAAAGAAGACAGCTTCATCTTCGAATTCAACCCTTGTGGCGACGCTTGCGGCTGCGAAGAAGGCCCGCCAACGCCGTAATGCCGGTTCCCATCAGCGCCAGAGAGGCCGGTTCGGGAGTGGGAGCGATAGGATCGCCAGGAGGCAGCGTTCCGGTGAACTCCTGGTTGTGAACCTCGCCGGTCTGACCGATCTGGGCCGCGATAAAGGTTCCCGCCATCTGCGCATTGCCATTCAGGATTGCGAACGGAGCCAGAGCCGACGCCGTAAACTGGCCGTTAATCGTGACCGTGTCCGCGTCCGAGAAGTTGAACAGGATATTGCTGTTCGCGCTGCTGTCGCCCGTGTTCTGCTGGTCGTTGTAATAGATTCCCGTCCCCAGGGCGACATGCTTGCCATCGACATTGATGAGGATGGTCGAGCCAGCCGGGGCGATGATGTCGAGCGGATGATTGGTGTCGCCGAACTGTGCCGCGGTGATGTCAAAAATATTCAGCGTCGAGCTGGTCCCCTTCAGAACGAAGAACGACGGGTTTACCGAGGAGTGATTGGTCCCCAGGACTTCGCCATTCGCCGTCAGCGCTGCCAGTGCGAGCGACTTGTTGTCGAGCGTCGTGCGCAGGCTGTCGAAGTCGATTCCCGACGAACCGGTGCTTACGCGATGGCCGCCCCCGTTGAAGTTGAAGTTGCCGTTCGAGCCCGGAGCGTACACGTTTCCATGGCTGTTGATGTTGAACTGCTCCCCGGAGTTCAGGCCACCGTTAGACACCAGATCGAAGGGCGCCTGGGATCCCCAGGGATCACTGTAGAGATTGCTTCCGATCGTTGTTCCGCTTAGCACCATCCCCGCGGCGGCGACACGTCCTGTGACGTCCGCATTCGTGGAGATATTGCCGGAGATGACCGTATTTCCGTGAGAGTCAACCGTACCAAGGGCCACTAGGTTATAGGCGCTGGCTACACCGAAGGCGGCTACGCCGTCGGCTTTGCACAGAGATGGGAGAACGACAAGGCTTGCCGCCAAAAAGAAATGAAACATGACTTTCATAATGCAAACCACTAAAGCAAGCGGCGGACCAAAGCCCAAACCCCATGAACTTCATGGATTTAGCTTCAGTAAGTAGATTTGGTGTCCCGCCGTGTGAAAATAAGTGCACACTTGGGGCCATTTCCCCTTCTGTCGAGGAAATTCTTTTCCTTTCTTCTTGATTAAGAAGATCTTTTACACGTTGTTAATACTCTGTTCGCAAACGCAGCCTATTGTCGTCCTCACCGACCGCCAAACTCGCTTACAGGTGACGATCTATGGCAACACCAGCCACGCTCCCCTCCGGTTCCCTTCTCGAAGAGAAACTTCAGAAATCATCCCCAGGCAAAATCGGCGGCATCGTCTTTGGGGTGCTGCTCCTCGGCGGTATTGGCTATATCGTCAGCAAGCTTTGGGAAGACCTCTCCATCATTCATACCGGCTCGATCTTTCCCTATCTGCTGTTAGGCCTTGCGCTGCTGATCGCCCTGGGTTTTGAGTTCGTCAATGGCTTCCATGACACAGCCAATGCCGTCGCCACCTGCATCTATACGCATTCGCTCGAGCCACATATCGCCGTCGTCTACTCCGGCATCATGAACTTCATTGGCGTGCTCACGAGCTCCGGCGCCGTTGCTTACTCGGTCATCACGCTTCTTCCGGTCGAGCTCATCCTCAAGGTCAGCAAGGGCTCGGGCTTCGCCATGGTCTTCGCCCTGCTGGCGGCAGCCATCCTGTGGAACCTGGCCACCTGGTACCGTGGCCTGCCGGCCTCAAGCTCTCATACCATGATCGGCTCGATCATCGGTGTCGGCATCACCAACCAGCTCCTGCACGGCAGAAGCGGCGTGAGCGGCGTGGACTGGGAGCAGGTCACCAAGGTCTTCAAAGCGCTGTTGCTCTCACCGGTCGTCGGCTTCGTCTGCGCTGCTCTGCTCTTTATGCTCTTCAAAGCGCTCCTGCGCGATCCTCGCCTCTATGAGGCCCCCAAGGGCACCGCGCCGCCGCCGTTCTACATCCGCGCTCTGCTCGTGCTTACCTGCGGCGGCGTAAGCTTCGCCCACGGATCCAACGACGGCCAGAAGGGCATGGGACTCATCATGCTGATCCTCGTCGGCACGGTTCCGACCGCCTACGCCCTCAACCACACAGTCACCAACTCGCAGGTCCAGACCTTCGTGGCGGTCTCGCATCAGGTCTCGGACACCATCACGCACTACGTCGACTCGAATGCGGTCATCGCTGACTCCCAGCCCGAACTGGAACAGTTCGTCTCCACGCGTTCCTTCAAGCCCACGACCATGCTTGCGCTACGCCAGACCGTCGACGATATCCAGAACGAGGTCACCCGTTACGGTGCTCTCAATAAGGTTCCTGCCAGTATGCAGGCCAACGTTCGCAACCAGATGTATCTGGTCAGTGAGACCTTCCGGTTGCTGCCCAAGTACGGTCCCAAAGTCTCCGCAGACGATACAAAGATCTTCGCCAACTACAAGGGCTTCCTCGATCGCTCCACCAAGTTCATTCCCACCTGGGTCAAGGTAGCCGTAGCCCTCGCCCTCGGGTTGGGAACCATGGTTGGCTGGAAGCGCATCGTCGTCACGGTGGGCGAAAAGATCGGCAAGACCCACCTGACTTACGCACAGGGTGCCTCGGCCGAGCTGGTCGCGATGATGACCATCCTCGCCGCCGATGGGTATGGGCTTCCAGTCAGTACAACGCACGTCCTCTCCTCCGGCATCGCCGGTACCATGGCGGCAAACAAGAGCGGCCTGCAGACTTCAACCCTCCGGGACATCGCCCTGGCCTGGATCTTCACGCTCCCGGCAGCGGCGATCCTCTCCGGCGTTCTGTACTGGTTCTTCAATATGTTCGTCAAATAGCTGAAATTCGCTTCTTTATGAGGCTGGCGAGAGGGGGTGGAGATATCTTCCACCCCTTTTTTGCTGTGCAAAACCGGTCCCCAATAGGGCTCGCTATGGGGCTGCTTCCCGCGGGGCCATTCTTATACACTCAAAGGCAATGAGCCTCAAAGCAAAGATCGAAGCCGTCATTTACGCGTCAGAAGAACCGGTGACCCTGGCCCAGCTGGTGGGTCTGCTCGGCCAGGAGGCACAGGTTGAGCTTGACCAGATCGCCCAGGCACAGCAGGCTCTGGCTCTCAACGGCGAAGAGGCGGATGCAGACAGCGCTCCATCGGAGCCAGGCGACACCGACCCAGGCGATACCGACCCAGGTGAGACCGACCCAGGTGATACGGACGTAGATGGCTTGAACCGGGAGATTCTCTCCGATTCCGAACCGGCATCGCCGGCGACAGAAGTTATTGAAGCCCCGGCCGAGGCAGCTGCGGAGACCACCCAGCAGCAGACCTCGCGCGAAAATAAAGAGGAGAAGGAGAAGAATCGCCGCCTTCGCGACTACTTCCGGTCTATCCTCGATCAACTCATCGCCGACTACGCCAACGGCGATCGCGGTCTTGAGATTCGCGAAGTGGCCAGTGGCTACCGTCTCGCCACCAAGCCGGAGTATCACGATGCTGTCCGCGGCTTCGTAAAATCGCTCAAGCCGCCGCTGAAGCTCTCGCTCCAGGCTTTGGAGACGCTCGCCGTCGTCGCTTACAAGCAGCCCGTTACCGCGCCTGAGGTCTCCGAGATCCGGGGTGTCGACTCCGGTGGCGTACTCGGCTCGCTCATGACGCGCAAGCTCGTCACCACGGCAGGGCGCAAGCAGGTGATCGGTCGTCCCATTCTCTACAAGACCACCAAGGACTTCCTTCTCCGCTTCGGCCTGAAGGACATCAATGAGCTTCCCTCCATCGAGGAGTTCGAAAAGATGGCCAGCGAACTCGCCGAACAGGAAGAGATCCCGATGGACCATCAGGCTGCGAGCGAGCACGCGCCTCAAGAGCGGACTCATCATGCTCCGGAGACGCCTGCTGAACTGGAGCCGGAACGCCACACCCATCTTCCACAGGCCGATGGAAGCCCCGATCCAGTGGACGATCCACTCGATGATCAGATTCCCGACGAGGAAGAAGAGGAGGCTGAGAACGTCAGCCAACCGAAGTCTGAAACTCCCTCTGAGCTCGTCGAAGAACCACACTCCTGATCTCAACTCTTTGCTGCACGCAGACCCCTAAGCGGAGCGGATTGTCTTCACTCAGGGGATAATGGAAAGATGACCGAACCCACCAAGCCCCGGGGCGAGCGCCTCCAGAAGATTCTCGCGGCAGCAGGCTTTGCCAGCCGCCGCAAGGCCGAGGAGTTCATCCTCGAAGGCCGGGTGCAGGTCAACGGCCAGGTCGTTACAGAACTGGGCACCCGCGCCGACCTCGACCACGATCATGTTCGAGTCGATGGCAAGCTACTTCACGGACGCGAACAGCAGCGTTATTACATGCTCAACAAGCCGCGCGGGTACGTCACCACGCTCTCGGACCCCGAGAAACGCCCGACGGTAATGGCGCTGATGGCGCAGAAGCATGGACCTCACGGAGATAACGTGCGCCTGTACCCCGTGGGCCGCCTCGACTATCTCTCCGAAGGACTGTTGTTGATGACCAATGACGGAGATCTTGCCAACAAGCTCTCCAAGGCCGCTGCCGGCGTTGAAAAGACCTATCTGGTGAAGGTGTCAGGTGTGCCTACCCCGGAGAGCATTGATCAGCTTCGTCGCGGCATCATGATCGATCGCGGACGCCTCGATGAGGTTCGCAGTGGCCGTCGCGACCGGATCGTCACCGCTCCCGCAAAGGTCGAGCAGGTGCGGGGAGGCGATAATCCCTGGTTCGAGCTCACGCTCACCGAGGGGAGGAACCGGCAGATCCGCAAGATGTTCGAGGAGATCGGACATCACGTGGAGAAGATCCGTCGCATCGGCTACGGCGCTCTGCGGCTCGACGTCCCCCCGGGTGGCTTCCGGGAGTTGACGGCTGGCGAGGTAACCGCTCTGGGACGGGCCGCTCGTGGTTTGAAAGTAACCCCGAAGCAGAAGACCCCGGAGTTTGCGCAGCTCAAGAAGCCTGTGCCTCCGAAGAGCAGCAAGCGTCGGGCTCCTGCCTCCCGGCCGGCGGGCCGGAATCGTGGCTGAACCTCTTCTGTAATTCGCCGATATCCTCTGACGAAAGACGATGGGCATCTGCGGAAGTAACCGTCAAAAGGTGACTTTATTCAGGGTTAGCTAAGGTCACTTTCGGTCATCCAAAAGATATCAACAGAGCCATTGACAGAACTCGATCCTACCCTCCAGAATACTCCCGCTATTCATCTTCCGGGGATGACAAACATCACTGGAAGAGCATCCAATAGATACCGTTCGACCGCAGACCAAGGCCTGTCGTCTAACCGTCTAACTAGAGTCGTAATGTGCAGTGCGCAGCAAAGGAGTAAAAGTGGCAATCGAAAAAGCTACATTTGGAGCAGGATGCTTCTGGGGTGTGGAAGCGAAATTCAATGAAATCACTGGAGTCATCGACACAACAGCAGGGTACGAAGGCGGAGACCTCGAGCACCCTACTTACAAAGACGTTTGTACCGACCGCACTGGCCATGCGGAAGTCGTTCAAGTCACCTTCGACAACTCCCGCGTGAGTTACGAAACTCTTCTGGACGCCTTCTTCGCGATACACAATCCCACCCAGGTCAATCGTCAGGGACCGGATTGGGGTACGCAGTATCGCAGTGTTGTCTTCACCCACAATGATCAGCAGATGACGGAGGCTCGAGCCAAAATCGCCGAGCTGAATGCGTCAGGCACCTATCGCGAACCGATCGCGACGCAGGTGTCGCCTACCACCGCCTTCTGGAAGGCAGAGGAGTATCACCAACGCTACCTCGAAAAACGAGGCATGGTGAGCTGTCACATCTAAGTTGGAAAGCAAGGTTAAGAGGATGCCCCGCGCAGTATGGCGGGGCTTCTTCGTTTAAGCCGAAATCGTTCCCGAATCGGAGCCTCCGTTCTGACGGGGGCAGGGCCGATGCGCCCTCTCCTGAGTTCGTGGTAAGATAAGACAACACTCGGTTTGAAGAAAGAGTGCCGCTTCGCGGGAACCGCCCAGGATGGATCGGGCTGGCCAGAGACCGCAGAAGCATACTCCCCGCGCTCCGCTGAAGATACGATCTCAGAGAACGAAAGCGCTGGTTGCTCTGGCTCCGATGGAAGGTCAAACGTGACCTTTCTCGCCGTGCAGCAGCGTTTTGCCCGACGCAGGGCAAGCTGATACCCCGGAATCCATGATGCGCTCTCGCATCGTTCTGCACATCAAAAGGCGCCGTCCAAGAGAACGGCTATTACGCAAGGACTACTTTGACTACAACATTAGAAGCACCCGAACAGCTGGATTCCATCAGGAATGCCGGTTCTACTGATTCCCCTGTCTTTACTGACTTCAACATCTCCGACGCGCTCAAGAGCCGTCTAACTGCAGCGGGCTTTATCACTCCCACCCCGGTCCAGGCCGGAGCCATTCCCCCGGCACTCAAAGGCCGCGACATCCTCGCGACCGCCTCCACCGGCACGGGCAAGACTCTCAGCTTTCTTGTTCCCATCCTTGAGAAGCTAGAGGCTACTTCCGTCCCCAGCACCAAGGGCAAGCGCAATCCCATCCGCGCCCTTATCCTTCTTCCCACCCGCGAGCTTGCCATGCAGGTTCTTGAGAACTACGGGAAGCTGATGCCCGGATCGAAGCACGATGCGGTTCTCATCTGCGGCGGCCTCTCTGAGAACACCCAGTTCGACAACCTCGACCGTGGCCCGCGCCTCGCTGTCGCCACTCCGGGCCGGCTGGAAGACTTTCTCCGCCGCCGCCAGATCGATCTCTCCAAGGTCGACATGTTCGTCCTCGACGAGGTCGACCGCATGCTCGACATGGGCTTCCTTCCCGCAATCCGCCGCATTGTCACGGCTGTCCCCCGCGGACGCCAGACCATGTGCTACTCGGCGACCCTCGATGCCAACATCCAGGAGATCGTGCGCGACTACGTCAAGGATCCCGTTCGCATCCAGATCGGCAACACCTCCAAGCCCTCCGATCGCGTCGAGCTCCGCGCCTACACCGTCATGCAAGACCAGAAGCTCGGTCTGCTGAACCAGATGCTTACCGAAGAGCAGGGAAGCTTCCTGGTCTTCTCCCGTACCAAGCACGGCGCTGACCGCATCTCCCGCAAGCTGGAGAAGCTGGGCCACGACACGAACGCCATCCATGGCGATCGCTCGCAGTCCCAGCGCACCTCCGCCCTCAAGGGATTCGCCACGGGGAAGCACCGCGTCCTGGTCGCCACCGACGTCGCGGCACGAGGCATCGACATCTCCGACATCGCGCACGTCGTCAACTACGACCTTCCCAACGCCAGTGACGACTTCGTCCACCGCATCGGCCGCACCGGCCGCGCAGGCGCCAAGGGAGTGGCGACGACGTTCGTCATGCCCCAGGAGCGACACGAGGCTCGCAAGCTCGAGCGCGAACTGAGCATGAAGTTTGAATGGCGCGTGGCCGATAAGAACCTTGAGAAAGAGGAGCGCAACAAGCCCGTCGATCTCAATGGCATCCAAACCAAGGGCCCAAGCGGGCCTTCGGCCTCAGGGCTCGATGCGCTTTTGGCGCTGGAGACCCGTTCCTGGCGCGGCGGCGAGTCGGCTGGAGAATCAGGCGCGTCCGACAACAACGGACGGCCTAGCTTCCGCGGTCGTCGCAAGGGCCCTGGCCATGGTAGCCGCCCGCAGGGGCAGTCCAGGCACGGCAGCGGTAGCGGCAACGCTCACCCGAGCCGCAACGCCTCGCATCCGCGCGGCGGCAACTCCGGTTCTCGCCCCACCCGCGGAAATCGCGGCCGCTAAACCTTCTGGGCGACCTCGTCTGCAAGCTGGGTTTCGTAAACCGAGCCTGCTCGAGGTCGCCCGTCTTTCCTTAAAAACTCAGGCGACTTTCTATCTATGGATGGAGAGCGTGAATCTCCTGCAGGTCCTCAGGGGATAGGACGTGAAGGTCGTCTTTATCCATCCGGACCCACAGTACATGGGAGTCCGCGAGGAAGGCCGAGGCCGAGGCATTTTCCACCGGAACATTCCAGTGGTACGCATCGACGTCGTGCAGATTCTCCAAAGTATCCTGCGGTAAAAATCCCCCACGATCATTAACTTTGAACCCGGTCTTCGGATCGTAATGAAGAATGCGCTGCAGAGAGGGATCGGCCACGATGGCCATATTGGCCTGATCTTTCCCGGCAGGCTCTCCGCCCACCAGAACCAGGACCTGGGTATCGGGTGCTTGCTGCAGGGCATCGCGAAGGAACGCGAACTCCCGCATGCTGTCGTACATGTTGTACGTTCCCCAGATATAGCCCCCTGAGGGAGGCAGTCCCGTCTGTTTCAGGCGGACAAAGGAATATCCGCACAGCAGCAGAACGCAGGTCAGCCAGACGCCGAGATGCCGTGCCGGAGCGGGCGATCGAACGGCATCGAGGTTGGCGAGGAGGATCGCGAGGGCCATGCAGGTCCAGAACGCCGCCATGGAGCCGTAATAAGCTGCACTGCGATTAGGCAGCACCAGGAACAACGAGATGGAAGCAAAGGCCGCGCCGAACAGAAAAAGAAGCAGCCTCGATTGAGCTCTGAAGAGCTGCGGCGAGCGGCGAAGCCACGCCACCACGGCGATAAGGATCAGAAATCCGAGCGCAGGGACAAGAAGCCGGGCCTTGGGAAGCGCATCGGGAAAATCGATCGGAAGCAAGAACCAGGTGACGTGAGAAAGCGCGACCTTCAACACCAGCGGCGAGAGTGTAATGGGATACGGAGTCTTGTGGTCCAGCAGATTGACGGCGTGGCGAAAGACCACGAGGACCGTGGCCCCGTAAATACCGCCAAGCAGCACAGCCAGAGGGAGACGCTTCGTCCAGCCGCGGCTCGAAGCCTCCTC
>Ga0193717_1000325_pt1 | contig 34614 bp, 36 predicted proteins | sample U2c2metaG_FD_145900 | JGI IMG/M metagenome (GOLD analysis project Ga0193717, IMG submission 145900) | Soil microbial communities from a riparian zone of the East river system, Colorado, United States - U2c2 | ecosystem: Environmental > Terrestrial > Soil > Riparian zone | place: USA: East River... | reverse complement strand
ACCGTGCTGGTCGTCCGGACCCAGTTCCTGCAGGAGCACCCCGAGACGGTGAAGCAGTTGCTGACCGGCCTCGTCGCCGCGATCGACTTCAGCAACACCGACAAGACCGCGGCCAAGACCGTGGTGAACGACCAGCTGAAGGAACTCACCGGCAAGGCGCTGAAACCGGCCGTGATCGACCGGGCGTTCGCCAACATCGAGATCACCGCCGATCCGATCGCGGCCGAGTTCCCGCAGCTCGCCAAGGACCAGGTCACCGCGGGCATCGCCAAGACGGCACCGGCAGTCGCCGGGTTCGCCGACTTCGGACCGCTGAACGACGTCCTCGCGAAGGCCGGCAAGCCGCCGGTCGACGCCGCCGGACTGGACAAGAAGTAAGCCCCGCTCCGCAGCAACGGCGCAGCAAAAGGCCGCAAAGAGGGCCGCAACCCGGCCGCAATCAGGAGGCAGACGATGACCGCGACAGTAGAGGCTCCGAAGACCGTGGGTACCGGCGTCCGGCCGGTCCGGTTCCACCAAGTGGGCAAGGCCTTCGGCCAGGGCCGGAAGGCGGTGGTCGCGCTCGAAGGGGTCGACCTCGAGGTCGGCGTCGGTGAGTTCGTCTGCCTGCTGGGCGCCTCGGGCTGTGGCAAGACCACCCTGCTCAACCTGGTGGCCGGGCTGGACGAGCCGACCACCGGCAGGATCGAGCTGAGCTCGTCCCGGCCGGCGGTCGTGTTCCAGGAGCCCGCGTTGATGCCGTGGCTGACCGCTGCAGGCAATGTCGAGCTGCCGCTGCGCATGGCTGGCGTGTCGAAGTCCGAGCGCCGCGCTAAGGCCGCCGAGCTGCTCGAGCTGGTGCGGCTCAAGGGGCTCGGCGACAAGCGGCCGCACGAGCTCTCGGGTGGGATGCGGCAGCGGGTCGCGCTGGCCCGCGCGCTGGCCTCGACCACGGACAACACCGGCTCGGGTGCGGGCAAGCCGTCGCTGCTGCTGATGGACGAGCCGTTCTCCGCCCTCGACGCGATCACCCGCGACGTACTGCAGGGCGAGCTGCTGCGGATCTGGCGCGCCACCGGTACGGCGATCCTGTTCGTCACCCATGACGTCCGTGAGGCGGTCCGCCTCGGTCAGCGCGTAGTACTGCTGTCGTCACGGCCTGGACGTGTTGTCCGGCAGTGGGATGTCGAAGGACTGTCCGGAGCGGGTGAGATCGGCGCGGTGGACGAGATCAACGCGGCGCTCAGGAAGGTGATTAGCAGTCATGCCGCAGCCTGACAGCACCGGCTTGCAGGACCGCGCGCAGGACGACCAGTACTCCGGGTCGGTGGAGGCCGGTCTGGACGCGCTGGACACGCCGGTCAACTCGCCGGACGGCAGCCTGCTGCGGCGGATCGCCGGCCGGGTGCTGCCGCCGATCGGCGCGATCGTGCTGCTGGTGGTGGTCTGGCAGATCCTCTGGGCCGCCGCGTTCTGGGAGGAGTTCAAGCTGCCGGCGCCGGCCGCCGTCTGGTCGCAGATCTGGCAGCTGGTGACATCCGGCGACATCCTCGAGCTGTTCTGGGTCTCGGTGCATCGCGCGGTGATCGGCTTCGGGCTCTCGTTGCTGATCGCGGTGCCGCTCGGGCTCGCGATCGCCAACATCACCGTGGTCCGGCGCGGCATCGGCCCCCTGGTCTCGGGACTGCAGAGCCTGCCGTCGGTGGCTTGGGTGCCGGCCGCGATCCTGTGGTTCGGCCTGAACGACCGGGCGATCTACTGGGTCGTCCTGCTCGGTGCCGTGCCCTCGATCGCGAACGGGCTGGTGTCCGGGCTGGACCAGGTCCCGCCGATCCTGCCGCGGGTCGGCAAGGCCCTCGGGGCGGGACGGCTCGGCGGGATTCGCTACATCTTGCTGCCGGCTGCGCTGCCCGGGTTCCTGGGCGGCCTCAAGCAGGGCTGGGCCTTCTCCTGGCGGTCGCTGATGGCCGCCGAACTCATCGCGACCTCACCCGATCTGGGCGAGGGACTCGGGCAGTATCTGCACAACGGCATGTCGCTGTCGGACATCTCGATGGTGTTCGCCGGCATCCTGCTGATCTTCGTTGTCGGGGTCGGGATCGAGCTGCTGGTGTTCCGTCCACTGGAGAACTCGGTACTTCGGGCGCGCGGTCTGACCCGGGCAAGCTGACCAGCGCCGTACTGTGGGAGCGTGGTCCGATACTTGCCGTTCCTGATCAGCGTGGGACTGAGCATCTACGCGCTCTTCTCCTGCATCCAGACCCGCAACGAGGACGTGCCCTACCTGCCCAAACTGGTGTGGGTCGTGCTGATCGTCTTCGTGCCCTTCGTGGGCCCGATCGTCTGGCTCCTGGCGTCTCGCAGATCCGCGTCCGCGCAAGCGCCACGGCCGGCGCGCCCGAGGCCGAAGAGCCGGCCGGTGGCGCCCGACGACGACCCGGACTTCCTCGCGTCCCTGGACCGCTACCGCGATCCGCGGACGACGGTCCGGCCGCCCTCGGAACCCAGCCACGACAAGGATGACGAGACCCCGCCGGCCGCCGGGGACGCCGCGGCGAAGGACGAGGAGATCGAGCCGCGGGAGACCGAGCCGCAGGACACTGAGCCGCAGGACAAAGGGATCACGAACGAGTCGGACGACGGCAAGCCCTGAACTGTGGGTCCGGGTCCGGCCGTGGAGACCGGACCCGGTTGGCTCGGGTGGAACTCGTCCCGGCGGCCGTCAGGCGGACTTCCTGTGTTCGGCGAGTACGACGTTGTCCCGCTCGGATTCCGTGGTCCCACCCCAGACGCCGTACGGCTCTCCGACGGAGAGGGCGTGCTGACGGCATTCGGGCTGGACAGGGCAGGTTCCGCAGAGCGACTTGGCCACCATCTCGCGAGCGCGTTTGCGAACGCCACGCTCCGATTCGGGGGAGAAGAACAGCTCCGGGTTGACGTCGCGGCAAGCGGCTTGCGACTGCCAGTCCCACAGATCCATGAGCGGGCGGGGTAGGCGAGGCATCCCTCTCGACATGGCAACCTCCTTGACTCACCGTGAGCGCGGACGGGCGCTCGGTGAAAACTATGCTCAACTCGTGGCGAGTTCAACCCTTGTTGTCTCGAACTTCGGTCCATTTGTTATCGGAGCGTCGCGATTTCTGCCTCGCGGGAGCTGGCGAAGGGCATCAGGAGGGGCGTGCCGGCCGACTCGAAGACCCTCACAGTGGGTACCGCTCCATCACCGACTGTGACATCGGCCACTTCTGTTGCCGAGGGCACCCGGACCCGGCACGAGTTCGCCCCCCGCGGTCCGGCCGCGGCGGCAGCGGACGATCGAGCAGGGTAGCCCGGAGTCTCGATCGAGGTCGAGCATCTGGCGTCGGACGCGGTCGCCGGTGGACTGCGGTATCACACCCGCCGCGCGGTCGAGCGGTTCAGGCCGGACGACGCGGAGCGTCCCGTAGTACTGGCGTGTCTCGAGCGGGAGGACGACGCGCTGCCGTTGCTCGCGGTCGCGGCGGCGCTCGCCGAGCGCGGAGTACGGGTCCAGACGCTGGGGGCGGCGACGCCGGTGGAGTCTTTGTCATCGGCCGTACGGCGAATCCGCCCGGCCGGCGTCTTCGTCTGGTCGAGTGCCTCGGGAACAGCGGATCTCGATGGGCTCAGGACCCTCGGCCGCACGCGTCCGTCGTACTCGCTGGTGGTCGGCGGCCCGGGGTGGATTGCAGCGGGCAGACCGCAGCACTGGGTCAACTCGCTGTCAGCCGCGGTGACTGAACTGGTGCAAGCAGTGCGGAGCTGAGGCGGCTCAGCTCAGCACACGCGCGACAAGGACTCCCAGGATGGCTGCGGTCAGCCCCGCGCTGAGGCTGACAACAACGTTGAGGACGGCATACCGACGGGACCCGTCCTCGGCCAGCCTGATCGTCTCGTAGCCGAAGGTGCTGTAGGTCGTGAACGCTCCGCAGAAGCCGACGCCGAGGAGCAGCGTGATCGTGTGGTCCGTGGTCATCGTGAGTAGGCCGAGGACGAAGCTGCCCATCACGTTGACCGTCAAGGTGCCCCACGGAAACGCGGAGTCGCGCCGACGCTGAACGGTCCGGTCGACCAGGTACCGCAGCGGAGCGCCTACCGCCGCTCCGGCTGCCACCAGCAGCAAAGTCATCCGGCGTCGGGTGGGGTCAGCATCACGACCTCGACGGGCTCGAGCGTGATCGATCCCTCGATCCGCATCTCCCGCAGGCCGACGACGAACTCGCGGACCAGTGGCTCGCGATCGACGATCATGATCGCGATCGGCAGGTCCTCGCTCAGGCTGAGGATCCGGGTGGTGTGGATGTTGTTGTTCGCGCCGTAGCCCTCGACACCGCGGAACACGCTCGCCCCGGCCAGCCCGGCGGCGTGCGCCCTCCGGACGATCTCGTCGTACAGCGGCCGGTGCTGCCACTGGTCGTCCTCGCCGATCAGGATCGTGAGCCGGACCGCGGGTGTCGTCTCCACAGTCATGGTGAGGGCCTTTCTGGTCGGGTCAGGCGCCGCGTGACCACGACACCAGTCTGCACCGCGAGCAGGGCCGCCACGACGGTGCCGAAGAAGTAGGCGGTCGCGGTCAGCGGACGGTCGGCGAGCAGTCGTTCGGTATCGACGGTGAACGTCGAGAAGGTCGTGAATCCACCGAGGATTCCGGTGCCAAGGAAAGGTCGGCTCAGCGGGTGGACCGTCCGGGCCTCGGTGATCACGACCAGCAGGGCGCCGATCAGCAGGCAGCCGCTCACGTTGGTGAGGAAGGTCGACCAGGGGAAGGTGCCCGCGCGATGCGGGATCGCCTCGGCGAGGCCGTACCGTGCCAGGGCGCCGATCGCGCCGCCGAGCGCGATCACCCCGAGGATCTGCGGCCCTGTCGGGTGGAAGCGAGGTGCGTCAGACATCATCCGGATCGTAGCGGTAGTACTCGTGCATCCCGTGCGGAGTATCCGCCTCGCCCGTCAGCGCGCGGATCACCATCGCGTGGGTGATCACCAGCACCGGCCCGTCCGTGCTCGCCGTATGCCGGGCCAGCGCTGTCCGGGCCCGCGCACGCACCGAGGACAGTGGCTCCCAAGGCCGTTGGAGTCCCTCTGGCCACTCACCGGCGAACTCCTCGAACTCCGCCTTGGCAGCCCGTACGTCGGCGGGCCCGCGCCACGACCCGGTGCTGTCGGGGAGCCAGTCGCGCAGGTCGTAGTCGACCCGTACGCCGAGGGCCATCCGGTGACCGATGATCGCCGCGCTCTGCAGGGCCCGGGTGAACGGCGAGCTGACCAGATAGGTGGCCCCGACGCCGCCGAGGACATCGGCCACGGCTTCGGCCTGCTTGATCCCTTCGGTGCTCAGGGTCACCGTGTCGGCGGCCATACCGGGCAAGCCGCGGCTGTCCAGCGGCGCATAGTCCGGCTCGCCGTGCCGGACCAGGTAGATCTGGGTCACGAGGCAGTTCTACCTGAGATGCCGGGCGCCGGCCCAGCCTCGGGCGTGGCTGGTCGGCAGAACTGCCGGATCGGCGATCGTGCTGGGCGGCCGGACGCTGTGGTGGCTGTCGAACAGGTGGTCCAGCTCGTCAACAGGAGACGCCGACGGCGACGGTGGCCGTGGCTCCAGCCAGCGGACCTCTGTGGCGCCCTGATGGCCGTGCACGGCCAGCACCGACTCAAGGTCTGGCCAGACGGCTGTGGCGGGGTTGTTGCCGCGCCAGCGCAGCGCCACGGACCCGTCGGTGAACACGCAGCCCTCGGCGACCACCCCGGTGCCGGAGACACCACTCAGATCGCGATGGCGGACCAACTCGAAAGTCCGCGGCCTCACTGACGTCCCACCGTGCTCGACCCCTTAGAAAACCTCGACCAGTCGTTGCGAGGCTCAACGACCCACGGACCGCCCCGGTTACACAGCGGAAAGCGCCCATCTCAAGCCGTGACATCGGTCGTCTCAGGCAGGTGATAAGCTCGGCAACGTGAAGCGCAGCTACTGGCAGTATTTTGAGCGGCCGGCCCTGGTGCCGGGCGACTCAGCTGCACGCTGACGCCCCAGCAAGAACCAGAGCCGGCTCGAGGCAAGGACATCGTGTCCTTGCCTTTTCTCATTCCCAGCCGGCGCTGTCCTCGGGTCTTCCGCCGGCGGAAAGGTCCCACAGATGAACACCCTTCCCCAGCAGACCGGCCAAGGCGCGGTCGTCGACCGGCGGATCGAGAAGACCGTCCCGTTGATAACACCCTTGGCGCTGCACGACGAACTGCCGCTGAGCGATCGGCTGGCCGAGACCGTCGTCGCCGGGCGCCAGGCCGTGGCCAACGTCCTGAACGGCACAGACGACCGCCTGCTGGTCGTCGTCGGCCCCTGCTCGGTGCACGACGCCCAGGCCGCTCTCGAGTACGCCGAACGCCTGCGACCGGTCGCCGAACGACTCTCCGACGGCCTGCTCGTCGTGATGCGTGTCTACTTCGAGAAGCCCCGGTCGACCCTCGGCTGGAAGGGCCTGATCAACGACCCGGGCCTGGACGGATCCGGTGACGTCAACACGGGCCTGCGAACCGCCCGGGCTCTGCTCCTCGAAGTACTGGCCAAGGGTTTGCCGGTCGGTTGCGAGTTCCTCGATCCCATCACCCCGCAGTACATCGCCGACACCGTCGGCTGGGGAGCGATCGGGGCGCGGACCGTGGAGAGCCAGGTCCACCGGCAGTTGTCGTCCGGCCTGTCGATGCCGATCGGGATGAAGAACCGCCCCGACGGCAGCATCGGTACTGCGGTCGACGCGATCAAGGCGGCCGCAGTCCCGCACGTATTCACCGGTATCGCCCACGACGGCACCCCCGCGATCCTGCACACCCGCGGCAATCCCGACTGCCACCTCGTACTGCGCGGTTCCGACTCCGGGCCGAACTACGACGCCGAGTCCGTCGCCGGTGCCCAGGAACTGCTGCGCAAGGCGGATCTGCCGGAGCGGGTTGTCGTCGACGCGAGCCACGGGAACAGCCGTAAGGACCACCGGCGTCAGCCGCAGGTCGCCGCGGAAATCGGCCAGCAGGTGGCGGCCGGCAACGACGCGATCGTCGGCGTGATGCTGGAGTCGTTCCTGGTGGAGGGACGGCAAGAACTCGACCCGACCCGCGAGCTCACCTACGGCCAGTCGATCACCGATGCCTGCATGGGTTGGGAGACGACCGAGACGGTGCTCGAGGGACTCCGGGACGCGGTCCTGCGGCGTCGTACGGGAGCGTGAATTTCAGAGGAATGAACGGGCCTGAGGGATCCCATAGCGGCTTGCACTGACTTAGTGTCCGACGCATGACTGAGATCTCCCGCCGCCTGGTTCTTGGGTCGGCAGCCGGTGGGGCAGCGGTATCGCTGCTCCCACCGTCGCTGCACACTGCGATGGCCGCGCCGGCCCGGAAGGGCGGCCTGAAGGCCGTCGAGCATGTGATCGTGTTGATGCAGGAGAACCGGTCCTTCGACCACTACTACGGCACGATGCGCGGCGTCCGCGGGTACGGCGACCGCCGACCGCTGCGGCTCCGCAACGGCAAGTCGGTGTTCCACCAGCCGGTGGCCGGCGGTGGCGAGGTGCTGCCGTTCTCGATCCGGGAGGCGGCCGCGACGGCCGGACGGAACCCGGACGACATCCAGTACCTCAATGCCCTCGCGCACGGCTTCACCGACGCGACCCAGGCCTGGGCGAACGGCTGGAACGACGACTGGGTGGCAGCCAAGACCGCGGCGACTATGACGCACTACGAGCGCCGGGACATCCCGTTGCAGTACGAGCTCGCCGAGACCTTCACGATCTGCGACGCCTACCACTGCTCGATCAACGGCTCCACCAACCCGAACCGGAACTACCTCTGGTCCGGGACGACGGGGTACGAGCAGGGCACCACCGAGCGGGCCGTGACGAACGCGGCGTACTCCTACGACCACGTGGGGTACGACTGGACGGCGTACCCGGAGCGGCTGGAGAAGGCAGGGGTCTCCTGGCAGATCTACCAGGAGTGGGACAACTTCACCGACAACGCGGTCGAGTACTTCAAGACCTTCAAGGACCTCGGACACCGGATCCTGGCCTCGGTGCCCGGTGGTTACCGGACCACCGAGGAGTTCTACGACAAGCTCTTCGCGAAGACTCCCGCGGAGCAGGCAGAAGCGCTGAAGCAGCTCGAGGCAGCCGTCAAGCTGCAACCTGCCAAGGACCAGAAGCTGTTCTACAAGGCGATGCACCGCAGCGAGCCCGAGTCGCTCGTGCCGCGGATCCGCGCCGACATCAAGTCCGGGAAGCTGCCGCAGGTGAGCTGGCTCGTTCCGTCCGCGGTCGACTCCGAGCACCCTGGCGCGTCGACGCCGGTCGGCAGCGCGAACCTCGTCTACGACCTGCTCGACGCGATCGCGTCGGACCCGGAGACCTGGTCGAAGACCGTGCTGCTGATCAACTTCGACGAGAACGACGGGTACTTCGACCACGTGCCGCCGCCGGTCGCGCCGCGGCCCGCGTCCGGCAACGACGACGACTGGTACAACGGCAAGCCGATCGGCCTCGGCCCGCGGGTGCCGATGACGGTCGTGTCGCCGTGGTCGATCGGTGGGCACGTGAACTCGCAGGTGTCCGACCACACGTCGGTGATCCAGTTCCTGGAGCGCTGGACCGGGGTCCGCGAGCCGAACATCAGCAAGTGGCGCCGGACCGCCTGCGGCGACCTGACCTCCGCGTTCGACTTCAGCCGGTCCTACCGTCAGCCGTCCGTGGACAAGCCCGGTCCCGTCCCCACGCCGATCGCGCGGTGGAAGCCGACGCCGCCGGCCACGCAGGCGGTGCCCGCGCAGGAGCCCGGCCGACGCCCCGCCAGGCCCCTGCCGTACCAGCCGGCCGTCTCCGGATTCGTTGCTGACGGCAAGCTAGAGCTGCGGCTCGGCAACGACGGTGACGCCGCCGCCCACTTCGCCATCTACCCGTACGGCGGCGAGCTGCCGGCGCCGGCGCACCTCGACGTTCGCGACGAGAAGGTGGAGACCATCGCGGTCACCGGGCCCTATGAGCTGGCCGTTCAGGGACCGAACCGTTTCTGGGTCGAGCTCGCGGGGTCCGCTGACGGTCTCGCCGCCGGGCTCGATGTGGAGGCCCGGGTGAATCGTGGATCCTTCGTGCTGGAACTGGTGAACCACACCCGCAAGCCGCTCAGCGTGAAGCTGAAGGCTCTCGGGTACGGCAGCCGGACGATCAACCAGGACCTCCGCGCCCGGCAGACCCGGACCGTCAGCTGGCCGACGGACCAGGGCTGGTACGACGTGGAGATCACAGCCGCCGAGGACCCGACGTACCGCCGCCGCCTCACCGGCCACCTGGAATCCGGCCGCCCCAGCACCACCGCCTGACTCTGTCGCTAACGTCCGAAGTATCGAGGGGCCTGCCCCGCGCCTCTTCGGACGTTAGCGTTGGGGCAGGGAGCTCAGCGGGCGATGGGGGCGGTGTGGGCTGAGGTGATGGTGATGAGGTCGGTGGGGGACAGGCCAAGGTCTAAGCCGCGGCGGCCGCCGGAGACGTAGACGGTGTCGTGGTCGGTTGCGGTCGTGTCGATGACAGTCGGGAGTGGGCGCTTCTGGCCGATCGGGCTGATGCCGCCGACCACGTAGCCCGTTGTTCGCTCGGCGGCGGCTGGGTCGGCCATGACCGCCTTCTTGCCTTTGAGTGCGGCTGCGACGGCCTTGAGGTCGAGTTGGCGGTCCACTGGGACGACACCGACTGCGAGCTTGCCGTCGACCTCGACCAGCAGGGTCTTGAAGACCTGTTCCGGAGCGAGGCCCAGCGCTTCCGCTGCCTCCAGCCCGTACGACTTCGCGGCCGGATCGTGCTCGTAGGCGTGAGTGGTGAACGGGAGCCCGGCCTTCGTCAGTGCGACGGTCGCCGGAGTTCCCTGCCCAGTCTGTTTCGTCTTCGCCACATGTCAGAGACTAGTGCGGCTCGAGGCGGACGCAGCAGTGGCCGGGTTGGGGATCGAGTTCGGCGCGGTAGCCGGAGTCGTCCGTGAGCAGGCCGCGGACCAGGGACAGCGTCATGTGGCAGATGAGCTCGGGGTGGTTCGCGGCGAGCGCGTGGAACGGGCAGTTGGCGAGCCCGATCGAGGTGCCCTCCGATCGCGGTTCGAATCCGTGGTCCTCGAGCAGGCGAAGGGGATCACCGCCGGCTCGGCCGATTGTTTCGCCGTACCGGCGGGCTCGGCGTTCGAGCGCAGTACGGGGGGATTCGCCAGAGGCGTCGGCGTCCTCCAGGGCGGCCGCGAGCAGGTGGCCGGCGACGTCGTACTGGCGTTCGGGCAGCGAGACCTCGATCTCGTGGTCGGAGCGTCGGTAGAGCTTCGCGGGGCGGCCCGCGCCGGGGCCCGTCCGCCCGGACCGGCGCTCGAAGACGACGGTGAGCAGTCCTTCGGTGGCCAGCTTGTCGAGGTGGAACGCCGCGGTGTTGCGGGGGAGGGCGAGGGCGCTGGCCGCCTCATCGCGGCTGACCGGAGCCCGCTGGGCGATCACGTAGTCGTACAGGCGTCGCCGCGTCGGTTCGTCCAGCACCGCGAGCGCCTGCAGGTTCGCGTCCCGGCAGCCGTCCACGGAATGATTCTATCTCCAGCTTTCGTTGGTCAAACAGTAAGGTGGGGGTTCCTGGGTTCTCGACGCTGGAGGCGCGTAGATGAAGACGATCCGATCCGAGCTGGATGCCGCGGAACTTCGCGAGCTGACCCCGGAAGCGCCGGCCCTGCACATCGTCGGCGGCAACCCGGAGATCGACCTGGCGGCGGCGCAGCGCGCGGTCAGCGACCTGCTGGTCGCCCTCGGGCGGGACCCGCACAGCGACCATCTGGCGGACACCCCACGCCGGGTCGCGAACGCCTACGCCGAGATGCTCACGCCACGCGAGTTCAACCTGACCACGTTCCCCAACGACGAGGGATACGACGAGCTCGTGCTGGCCCGGGACATCCCGGTGCAGTCGCTGTGCGAGCACCATCTCCTTCCGTTCCAGGGGGTCGCGCATGTCGGCTACCTGCCGGGGGAGCGGATCCTCGGCCTGTCCAAGCTGGCCCGCGTGGTCGAGTTGTTCGCGCGCGACCTGCAGGTCCAGGAGCGGCTGACCAAGCAGGTCGCCGACTGGCTGCAGGACCACCTCGCGCCCAAGGGCGTCGGCGTGGTGATCGAGGCGGAGCATCAGTGCATGTCGCTGCGTGGCGTCCGCGCGACCGGGTCCCGCACAGTCACATCGGCTGTGCACGGCATGCTCCGCGACAACCCCAGCTCACGCCAGGAGTTCTTCGCCCTGACCGGTATCTGAGCTGACTCAGGCCGGTACCTGGGCGTGCGTGTCGCGGCCGGTGGCGAGGATGTGCGCGACCTCGCCGGGCAGCAGGTCCGTACCGGGCACTGTCTCCATCTCGGAGACGTCGAGCCAGCGGACCACGGTGGCGCCGCAGTGGCCGTGCACGGCCAGGATGGAGTCGAGGTCCGGCCAGACCGCGGTCGAGGGGTTGTCGCCGTGCCAGCGCAGCGCGACCGATCCATCGGTGAAGACGCATCCTTCGGCGACCGTCCCGGTGCCGGAGACTCCGCTGATGTCGGTGTAGCGCACGAGTTCGAAAGTCTGGGGTTTCACCGGCGGACCTCTGCGGTCGCGGCGGCCGTGAGGCCTGAGAGAGCTGATGCCATGGTCCTTTCCCCGTGTCGGCGTGGTTGGGCAGTTTCGCCACAAACCGGGGGACGTGTACCGACTGTCAGCGGGGAAGGACGGTCTGTAGCGACTCTTCTTCTGCAAAACAAGCTAGAACCAAAGCGGGTGAGTGCGCCAGAGGTTGCCCCGCGTGTCTCAGCCTTCGATCTTTCATCGCCTGGATACTCAGGACAAATCGGAGGCCCGCCGAGCCGTCGGCATGGTCGAATACGGAAGTGTTCCTGACTCTCGCCACCACCTCGACCGGCCTCGGTGCCCCCGCGACGGAGCTCGGCTTCCTGCTGCACAAGAACCCCGCGCGGCCGCAGTCCATCGAGGTCGCTGCCGGGACAGCTTTCGTGTTCTACCCGGAGGCGACGGCCGAGAGGTGCACAGCGGCGCTACTGCTCGAGGTGGACCCGATCGGACTGGTCCGGTCCGGGAAGGGCAAGGCCGCGGAAGGGTTCACGCTCGGGCAGTACGTCAATGACCGCCCGTACGCCGCGTCCAGCCTGCTCGCGGTCGCCCTGGGGAAGTTGTTCCGTACGGCGATGAGCGGTCGCTGCGAGGCTCGTCCAGAATTGGCCGCCCGGGCGATCACCCTCGAGATCCGGGTCCCTGCCCTTCCCTGCCGCGGTGGTGCTGCCCTGGCCGAGAGGCTCTTCAGCCCGCTCGGCTGGACCGTCGACGCCCGGCCGATCCCGCTCGACCCGGAGATCCCTTCCTGGGGCGATTCCCGGTACGTCGATCTGCGGCTGCACGGGGAACTCCGGCTCGCGGACGCACTGAACCACCTCTATGTCCTGCTCCCGGTGCTCGACGACGCGAAGCACTACTGGGTCGGGTCCGACGAGGTCGACAAACTCGTCCGAGCCGGCGACGGCTGGCTCGGCACCCACCCGGACCGCGAACTGATCTCCCGCCGCTACCTGGCCCACCGCAAACGCCTGACCGACACGGCCCTCGAAACCCTTGACCGTCTGGCCGAGGTGGACGGTGTCTCCGTCGACGACGCTCCGGACGAACCTGTCGCCGAGATCGGCGACGACGTGGTGCCTGCGGCCGGGCACCCTGTCTCGCCGGGTGTCGACTCATCGGGCGAGCGTCCAGCCGGCGACGGAGGAGCCGCTTCCGCGGATCAGCGCGTCTCGCTGGCGGTTCAGCGGCGGGCTGTGGTGGTTGAGATTCTTCGGGAGGTTGGGGCTCGGCGAGTGGGGGATCTGGGGTGTGGGGAGGGGGTGCTGGTTGCTCAGTTGCTGAAGGACTCTTCGTTCAGTGAGGTGGTGGCGACCGATGTCTCGGCTCGGGCGCTGACGTACGCCGAGCGGCGGCTGCACGTGGATGAGATGTCCGATCGCCAACGCGAGCGGCTGCGGTTGTTCCAGTCGTCTGTCACGTACTCCGATGCGCGGCTGGCCGGCCTGGATGCCGCCGTGCTGATGGAGGTGATCGAGCACGTCGACCTGCCGCGGCTGCCCGCTCTCGCAAAGGCGGTGTTCGGCGCAGCCCGGCCCGCCAATGTGGTGGTGACCACGCCGAACTCCGAGCACAACGTGCTGTTCGAGACGATGCCGGCCGGCGCGTTCCGGCACCCGGACCACCGGTTCGAGTGGAACCGCGCGGAGTTCCGGGCGTGGGCGGAGTCGGTCTGCCAGACCTACGGGTACGACGTGTCTTTCCGTGCGGTGGGACCAGATGACCCGACCGTCGGACCACCGACCCAGCTCGCGCTGTTCCGGCTGAAGGAGGCCGTCTGATGGCGCGCATCGACATCCCCGCGCTCAGCCTCGTCGTCCTGATCGGGGTGAGCGGCTCGGGCAAATCCACCTTTGCGCGCAAGCACTTCCTCGGCACCGAGGTGATCTCGAGCGACTTCTGCCGCGGGCTGGTCTCGGACGACGAGAACGACCAGGCGGCGACCAAGGATGCCTTCGACGTGCTGCACTACATCGCGGCCAAGCGGCTGGCGGCCGGGCGGCTGACGGTGATCGACGCGACCAACGTGCAGCCGGAAGCACGCAAGCAACTGGTCGCGCTGGCTCGCGAGCAGGACGTGTTGCCGGTGGCAATCGTTCTCGATCCGCCGGAGCAGGTCTGCCTGGAACGCAACGAGCAGCGGCCCGACCGGCAGTTCGGGCCGCACGTCGTACGGCGGCAGCGCCAGCAGCTCCGCCGTGGTCTGCGGAGTCTCAAGAAGGAAGGGTTCCGTGGCCTGCACGTGCTCGACAGCGTCGAGGCGATCGATGCCGTCAGCATCGAACGAACCCGCCTCTTCAACGACCTGAAGCATGAGACCGGACCGTTCGACATCATCGGCGACGTCCACGGCTGCCGCGCCGAGCTCGAACAGCTCCTCACCGACCTCGGCTACACCATCACGAGGGACGAACTGGGTCGCCCGATCGACGCCGAGTCCGCGCGCCGGGTTGCCTTCGTGGGAGACCTGGTTGATCGGGGCCCGGACACGCCTGGCGTGCTGCGTTTGGTGATGGGGATGGTTGCCGCCGGTCACGCTTTCTGTGTGCCTGGCAACCACGAGGACAAGCTGCTCCGGGCGCTACGTGGGAAGAACGTCAAGCTCACCCATGGACTGGAGGAATCCCTTGCCCAGTTGGCTTCTGAGCCCGAGGAGTTCCGGGTGGAGGTCGAGAACTTCATCGATCGGCTGATCTCGCACTACGTGTTCGACGGCGGCAAGCTGGTGGTCTCGCATGCGGGTCTGGTCGAGCGGATGCACGGCCGCACCTCCGGCCGGGTCCGCGCCTTCTGCCTGTACGGCGAGACGACGGGCGAGACCGACGAGTTCGGCCTGCCGGTGCGGTATCCCTGGGCTCAGGACTACCGCGGTCGCGCGATGGTCGTCTACGGGCACACCCCGACGCCCGAGCCCGAGTGGATCAACAACACCATCTGCCTCGACACCGGCTGCGTCTTCGGCGGCTCGCTGACCGCGCTCCGGTACCCCGAGCGCGAACTGGTCGCGGTGAAAGCTTTCGAGCAGTACTACGAGCCGGCGAAACCGTTGCACGTGGCAACCGCGCCGGAGCGGGAGCCCGACGTACTCGACATCACCGACGTGACCGGTCGCCGGGTGATCGAGACCTCGACGCATGGGCGACTCAGCGTGCGCGCCGAGCAGGCGGGTGCGGCGCTGGAGGTAATGAGCCGGTTCGCGATCGATCCCCGCTTCCTGCTCTATCTCCCGCCGACGATGAGCCCGGTCGCGACGTCGCCCGAGCCAGGAATGCTGGAGCACCCGCTGCAGGCCTTCGAGGCCTACAAGGGGCAAGGCGTCACCGAGTTGGTGTGCGAGGAGAAGCACATGGGCTCGCGGGCGGTGGTCCTGCTGACCCGGGACGACGACGTGGCGGAGAAGCGGTTCGGCCTCGCTGGTCGCGGTGCCGTCCACACCCGCACCGGCCGGTCCTTCTTCGGTCCGGCGCTCACCGATGAGCTGTTGCTGCGTCTGCGAGGTGTCGCTGAGGACGCGGGGCTCTTCGAGGAACTCGGCACGTCGTGGTTGCTGCTGGATGCGGAGTTGCTGCCCTGGAGTGCCAAGGCCGGCGACCTGCTGCGCAACCAGTACGCCGCTGTCGGTGCGGCTGCCCGTGCCTCCTTGCCTGCGGCAACTGGTGCTCTTGCCTCGGCGGTGGAAGCTGGGCTCGACCTGCGGGAGCTGCTCGCGCGGACGGAGCGGCGTACGGTGAATGCTTCGTTGTTCAGTGAGGCGTATCGACGGTACTGCTGGCCGACTGACGGACTCGACGGAGTACGGGTGGCCCCGTTTCAGGTGCTCGCAGCGGAAGGGGCGACGTACCAGGAGAAGCCGCATGCGTGGCATCTCGCGGTCGCGGACCGGATGGTTGCCGCGGGCCCCTCTTTGGTGACCGCGACGCGGCGGCTGTTCGTCGAGCTGGATTCGTGGGCGGCCGGCGTTGCCTGGTGGCAGGAGCTGACTGCGGCCGGCGGCGAGGGCATGGTGGTGAAGCCGGCGGCGAACCTGGTGCGAACCGAGAAGGGACTGGCGCAGCCCGGGCTGAAGGTCCGCGGGCAGGAGTACCTGCGGATCATCTACGGCCCGGACTACACCGAGCCGGCGAACTTCGACCGACTCCGGAACCGCAACCTCGGCCACAAGAGGTCCATGGCTCTGCGGGAGTACGCACTCGGCCTGGAGGCCCTGGATCGGGCCGCCCGGGGCGAGCCTCTGTGGCGGATCCACGAATGCGTCTTCGCGGTCCTCGCCCTCGAGTCGGAGCCCGTCGACCCGCGCCTTTAGCCCTCGCTGACGGCGCGCTGGGCCGGCTCAGCGATGCGGAAGTTGAGTTCGACCTCCCACTTCGTCTTCCGTGGCTCGGTGCGCGGATCAGTGAGATAGGCCTCATAGCGGGACGCGAAACAGTCGCCCTCCGCCTCGTCCCATCGGTCGAAGGCAACGCCGTTGGCACCGGCCCAGTCGATCAGAGCACGGTTCGCGCGCAGGGAGTGGTTGCGGTAGGTCAGGGTCGCGTACCTGCCCGCGGGGAGTATCGCCGGCCGCACCCGGCCCGAGCTCTCGTCGACCGGGCCGGCGGGCCTGCCTGGGGTGACCACGCCCATCTCCACGTCCATCGGGCCGCTCATGTCGATGACATGCAGGCGGAGGAAGAACGGACCGGCGTCTTCGATGCTCTGACGGCGGAGCCAGTCGCTGAGCTCAGCCATCAGCTCGTCGCGGGTGTGCAGCATGCCTCGGAAGGGAGTGACCACGCGGATGCCGAGATAGTCCAGCTGCGGCCGCTCCACAATCCGAGGGGGTTGGATCAGTTCCATCGTCGCCTCCTCGACCCCGCCGAACCTCCAGCGGGCCAACTCTCAGGGTTGCCCCTGGGGCATGGTCAAACCGGGGCGATCAGGCGAGCTTGAGCGTGGTGGCGGCCGTGGACGACGCCTGGTCGCCGTACGCCGTGGCCAGGCGGCGGAGGAAGGCCGGGCGGTCCAGGGTGTACTCCTGGGTGCCGACGGTCTCCAGGACCGTGGTGGCCAGGGTGCAGCCGACCTGAGCGGCGGCTTCGTGGTCGAGGCCCGCCGCGACGCCGGTGAGGTAGCCCGCGCGGAAGGCGTCGCCGCCGCCGGTGGGGTCGACGAGGGCGGGGGTCGGCACGGCCGGGATCTTCGCGAGGATGCCGCCGGCGTTCTCGATCACGACGCCGTCGCCGCCGTGGGTGGTGACCCGGACACCCACCCGCTGGAGGATGTCGGCGTGGCTCCAGCCGGTCTTCTGCACCATCAGGCCGGACTCGTACTCGTTGCTGAACAGGTACTTCGCGCCGTCGATCAGCTCGCGGATCTGCTCGCCCTCCATCCGGGCCAGCTGCTGGGACGGGTCGGCGGCGATGTCGATCCCGTTGGCCTTCGCCAGGGCGGTGTGCTTGAGCATGCCGTCCGGGTCGTCCGCGCCGACCAGGACCAGGTCGATACCGCCGGTCGAGGCGTGGATCGCGGCCAGATCGATCTCCCGTGCCTCCGCCATCGCGCCGGTGTAGAACGAGGCGATCTGGTTGGCGTCGAGGTCCGTAGTACAAGTGAAGCGGGCGGTATGCACGTTGTCGCAGATGCGGACGTGGGAGACGTCGACGCCGGCCTCGGTGAGGGCGGCGCCGTAGTCTGCGAAGTCAGCCCCGACCGAGCCGACCAGGAGCGAGGTCTGGCCCAGTTGTGCCATGCCGTAGCAGATGTTGGCGCCGACGCCACCGCGGTGCACGACCAGCTCGTCCACCAGGAAGGAGAGCGACACCTTGTGCATCTGCTCTTCGAGGAACTGGTCCTTGAAGCGTCCCGGGAACGTCATCAGGATGTCGGTCGCGATCGATCCGGCAACGGCGATACGCATGCGGGGGTCTCCTCGGAGGGGTGGGTGTCGAGCGGTTGGGCAACCCGTAGAGACTACAGGCGACTGAACAATGACGAAGAGAACGGCGTGAACTGATGGGTAGTCAGATACTGGTGACCGACGCACTGCACGACTACATGGTCCGCCATGGCATGCCGCTGGACCAGATCGCGCAGGATTTGGTGACGGAGACCAACGCCCTCGGCGGCGTCTCGGAGATGCTGACCACGGCCGACCAGGCCGCCTTGCTGACCATGCTGACCCGGCTGATCTCGGCCCGGCGGGCGGTCGAGATCGGGACCTTCACCGGGTTCTCCGCGCTCGCGATCGCGCGTGGGCTGCCGGCCGACGGCGAGCTGATCTGCCTGGACGTGAGCGACGAGTGGACCTCGATCGGCCGCCGGTACTGGGAGCGGGCCGGGGTCGCGGACCGGATCGAGGTCCGGATCGGCGACGCGCACAAGTCCGCGGCCGAACTGGAGGGCGAGTTCGACCTGGCCTTCGTGGACGCCGACAAGCCCGGCTACATCGAGTACTTCGAGCACCTGGTGCCGCGGATCCGCCAGAACGGGCTGCTGCTGTTCGACAACACGCTGGCCGGTGGGCGAGTGGTCGGCTATCACGACGAGGATCCGGTCGACCGCAAGGAGTTCAACGCGCACATCGCCAACGACGAACGCGTGGACGTGGTCATGCTCGGCATCGGCGACGGGCTGACCCTGGTCCGCAAGCGATGACGAAGGCCGCACCCCGCCTTGCCGTGAAGGGCCTGCGGCACCTGTACGCCGACCGTCCGGTGATCGAGGACCTCACCTTCACCCTGCGGGCCGGCCGCGCGATCGCCCTGGTCGGCCCCAACGGCGCCGGCAAGACGACCGTACTGCGCTGCATCGTCGGCTCGGCCGAACCCGCGGCGGGAGAGATCCTGCTGGACGGGTCACCGATCGACGAGCGGGCCGAGGTGGTCCGCCGTGATGTCGCGTCGCTGCTGGACGACCTGGACTTCTTCCCGGACCTGACAGCCGCCGAGCATCTCGACCTGCTCGCCCGAGCGCACGGCAATGCGACGCCGGAGGATCTGGTGGACACCTTGCTCGATGACGTCGGCCTGCTGGCCGCGGCTGATCAACTGCCCGGCTCGTTGTCGTCCGGCCAACGCCGTCGGCTCGCCCTAGCGACTGCATTGGTCCGCCCTCGCAAGTTGCTCGTCCTGGATGAGCCCGAGCAACGCCTGGACACGGCCGGGGTCGCGTGGCTGGCGGAGCGGTTGAAGGCAGAGAAGAAGGCGGGCACGTCCGTGCTGTTCGCCAGTCACGACCAGGCGCTGGTGGACGCGGTCGCGGACGAGACCGTCGCGCTCACCCCACTGCCGTGACGGCCGCCTCAGGAGAAGGTCCCGTCGTCTTCGACCCGGCGGACTTCGGTTCGATCCCGGCGTCGAAGGAGCTGCGCCGCTGGATGCGGAAGGTCCGGCGCGGCAAGGCGGATCGGACGGTCTGGCAGCAGTTCGAGGACATCTATCTGGTGCTGTTCGCGTTGGCGATGCTGGGCGCGACCGGCGGCAACGTAGTACTGAATCTCAACGAGAAGTCAGCAGCCTGTACGTCGGCCTCGTGCGGGTGGTTGCTCGACACGGTGCCGTTGATCCTGGTGCCGGTGTTGGTGTCGACGATGTTGCGGGTCCTGCTGAGCATCGGGCCGGTGTCGGCTTCGCGGGCGACCGGGTTCTGGTTGCTGGCGACTCCGGTGGATCGCGCGTCGCTGCTGCGACCGTCGTACCGGCTGGTGGTCGTCGTAGCCGCCGTAGTCGGTGCACTGGCTGCTGTGGTTGGCCTGGCGTTGTTTGGTGCCGCGTGGTCCGCCGTTGGTGAAGCTGCTGTGCTTACGACTGTCCTGCTCATCTGTACTGCGTGCGCGACCGTGTGGGCGCAACAGATTGCCTCGCGATCCCGGTGGGCACTACGGATCGCTGACGGCTTGCTGATACTCGCCGCCATCCCCGCGCTGGTGTTGGCCTTCCGCGCAAGCTCCGATAGTTCTGCGACCAACGGCGGCAGCTATCCAGTCCTCGGCTTGGCCCCTTTGCAGTCGGAGCCACTGCTGACCCAGGGCGAGATCAGACTTCTTGTGATTGGCGTAGTGGCGCTGGTTCTCGCCGTGGCGTTGGTGGTGATCACCGCGCAGTCTCTCGACAAGTTGAGCCGGCAGAGCGTGGTTGCCGGGGGAGAGTTGCTGGCGGGTATGGCCGGCGCTGCCATCACCATGGACGTCAGCTTGCTGGCCGATGTGGTGTCCGGGCGGCACTGGCGGATGGTGGGCCGCCTGAAGTCGCGGCGCGGTCGCGGTTCGCGGGTGCAGGCCATAATCCACCGGGAGTTCCTCCGCATACTGCGCTGGCCGCGGCGCCTCGTGATCGGATTCGCCCTGCTTGTCGTCCCGTACGCGGTCGCCGGCACCGGCTACGACGTACTGGTGCCCATCGCTGCTGCGATTGCTGGATTCGCGGCGACACGGCCTCTGATGGACGGACTGCGGTCTGTCTGTCGGTCCGTGGGGCTGGTGCGAGCGCTCGGCATGGAACTCCGTGACCTGCGGATCGCGATGTCCGTAGTACCGGCTGGGTTTGCTGTCCTGTGGGCTGCGCTGGCTCTGCCCGCGTTGGGTTCGTGGCAAGTGGCCTTCGCTGTCGCGGCCGGGGTGCTGACCGGAGTCGTACGCCAAGCGTCCGCCCGCCCACCTTCCTACAGCGGCCCGCTGGTCGCCTCCCCAATGGGCGCGATCCCACCCGGCCTCTTCTCCCAACCCCTCCGCGGCCTCGACCTCCTGATCCTCTGCCTAGCCCCAGTCCTCCTAGGCCTCAGCTCCACCTGGATCCTCATAATCCCCGCCGTCGTCCTCCTCATCATGTTCGCCGTCACCCCCAAACAAGCCTGAGTCCAGGGGAGAGAACGCTACGGATTCGAGCTGGTGAAGGAGCTCAGCGAGGTAGACGGCCTGGTCACCACGGAAGGCACGATCTACCCGCTGCTGGCGCGGTTGCGGCGCGAAGGGCTGGTCGAGACTACGTGGCGGGAGTCCGAGTCCGGACCGCCGCGGCGGTACTACCAGGCGACCGCCTCGGGTCGGCAGGCGCTCAGAGCGTTCACCGCGGACTGGGAGCGATTCCGCACCTCGGTCGACACCGTTCTGGGGCGAGGGAGACAGGCATGAACGACACGGATCACCTGGTCGCGGACTATCTTCGACGGCTAGAGGTCGCCGCCGAGCCGCTGCCGGCCGAACGTCGCCAGGAGCTCCTCGAGGACGTCAATGCTCATATCTCCGACGCCCGGACCGCGGGGGCGTCGAGTGAGGCCGATATCCGGGAGCTCCTCGCGCGGCTGGGCGATCCGGACGAGATCGTGCTCGCCGCGACCGACGGCCTGGTGCAGGTCAAGCGGCAGCCGCGGTTCCGGAGCCGGGAGGTGGCCGCCCTGCTTCTGCTGCCCTTCGGCTACCTTCCGGTGCTCATGCTCGGAAGCCTGTCAGGCCGAGCCTGCCAAGCCGATGTCAACGGAGTTCTCCTCGGCTGCGGCGGCTTCACCTTCCCCGAATGGTCAGATTCCCGCTCTTGCTCGCCCTGTCCCTCGCCCCACTCGTAGTCCTCTTCATCCTCCTCAAGAACGCAGCCCGAGGCCGTTCCACTTCCTGACCTCCAACACCAGCCACTTGCGCTCGATCTCGTCGGGGACGTCAACATCGAAATGCCTGGCCATCCAGCCTGAGGCGGCGACCGTCGAAAATCTACAGCCGTGTGTAGATTTCCTGCTCTGAAGCAGAAAATCTACAGCTGAGTAGAGATTTTCTCTCCAAGGGGCGTCATAATCTACAGAAGGTTGTGGATTTTGGACGGGAGCTCCATGAGTGAACTGAAGTCGATCAAGAGTGTGGCGGCTGAGCTTGGTCTGTCGGTCAGCCGGATCCGACAGCTTACGGACGAGGGGATCTTCACCGCTGAGCGTACAAGCGGGGGACATCGCCGCTACGACATCGAGGCGACCCGGTCGGCTTGGCTCCGCTACCGGCTGGATCGGGCCGGCGTTTCACTTGACCGCGCGAAGTCGATGGAACGGCCATCGCGCCAGGTGTTCGAGCGGGAGTTCGAGCTGGATGGTTTGGCTGAGGACCGGGTTTGGTCAATCGTTCGCCCCACTCTGGAACTACCCACGGGTGGCCCGGCCGAGCAGATCCTCGGTTACGCGTTCACTGAGATGCTGAACAACGCCATCGATCATTCAGGTGGGCGCTTTGTGCAGGTCTCTGCTCTAGCCGTCGATGCCGGTCTCGAAATTGTCATTGCCGACGATGGTCGCGGCGCGTTCGCGCACCTCGCTGACGGGCTGGGGCTCCCAGACCACTTCACTGCTATCCAGGAGTTGACTAAAGGCAAGCGCACTACTGCTCCGGATCGCCATACCGGGGAAGGGATCTTCTTCACCTCGAAGGCCGTCGACCTCTTCAGATTGGCCGCAAACGGCATCGAGTGGACCGTCGACAACCTCCGCAACGATCAGGCAGTCGGGATCTCGATGATCCACCAGGGAACACAGGTGACCCTCGAGTTGGACCCTGCCACGGATCGCGACCTCGCGGGTTTGTTCCATGAATTCACAATCGACCATGAGTTCAGTAGGAGTAGACCGACTGTGAAGCTGTTCGAGTTCGGACTTTCATTCGTCAGCCGGAGTGAGGCGAAGCGACTGTTGTCCGGCATGGAGGTCTTCAGTGAGATTCAGGTTGACTTCACTGGCGTGGAAAGCGTCGGGCAAGCCTTCGTTGACGAGATGCTCCGGGTCTGGCCTCAGCTCCATCCAGGAACTGTCGTGATTCCCACAGGCATGAATAGTGCTGTGGAGTTCATGGTCCAAAGAGGGCTCGGCCGAAGCTGAGCTCAGGGCTGCGCCAACGTGGCTCTCGAGGGGTGGCCGCGGCAGGGATTGACTCACAGAGCAGCGGCGGCTTCCCGATGGTCGCTGGGAGGTTGGATCGCCTTGGTGGAGGCCTGCTGGCGGCAATAGCTCGCAGGAAGTCGTCGACTGGGGCCGGACCGGGCCGAACGAGATGGTGACCCTCAACGCCCTGCGGGTGATGAGATCCGCAGGGCGTTGAGGCTGCATCGGTTAGGGGTAGTTCACCCACTGGGCGACGTTGGTGCCCGAGTTGGACGGACCGCCGGAGTTGTTGATCACGTGCGCGATGGTTCCGACCCCGCCGAGCGAAACCGTCACCATGTTGTGGAACTTCACGCCCGCGTTGTTCGGGACTTCGAAGGCTCGTTCCGCGACCACGCTCGAGTTGGCGTTGAAGAAGCAGTAGCTGCCGAGCCCCCACGCCTCGTGCGAGGTGACCGAGTCGGCCACCTTGTACGCCGCGTAGCCGCGGGTGGAGCCGTTCATCCAGGCTGCCTGGTTCGGCGGGTCGTACGGCATCTCGTTCTGGTAGAAGTACGTCCTCCCCCCGTTGCCGTTCCAGATCGTCTGGTACTTCTGGTAGTGCTCGACGAACAACCCGTACGCCGTGACGTTGTCACCGTTCACCACCAGGCCGGTGTCCGCGGTGTTCACGTTCCACCCGACGCCGTCGCGGTGGTCGCCCCGCCACAACCAGGCGTGGTCGAGGATCACGTTGTCGCTGTTGATCCGCAGTGTCTCGGTCGCCTTGCCGACGGCGGAACCGCCGATCCGGAAGTAGACGTCGTGCAGCGAGGTCGGGTTGGCCGAGTGGTTCGCCGACGACCCGGTCGGGCCGATCTCCATCAGCAGCGGCGAGTTCGTCGGCGCGGCGTCGATCAGCAGCCCGGCGATCTTCACGCCGTCCACGTCGGCGACTGAGATCGAGGTGGTCCCGCTGGTCGGCATCAGCGTCGCCAGGCCAAGGCCCAGGACGACGGTGTTGGCTCGGGTGACCCGCAACGTGTCGCTGAGCCGATAGACACCCGGGGTGAACAGCAGGTCCTTGCCGGCGGCAAGTTGCGCGTTGATCGTGGCCGCGGTCGCGCCAGGCTTCACGATGTAGAACTGGCTGATCGGCAGGGACTGTCCGGCCGGGTTACCGCCGGTCCAGCTCGGACCGGCCGAGTTCGTCCGCACGGCCGGCACGAACACCTGGTAGTTGCCTGCGGCATCGATGTAGAGGTACGGCTTCTCCCGGATCACCGGGGTCTGCGCGACCTTCGTGTACGGCGGGTTCGGGAAGCTGCCGGCCGGGGCGTTCTGCGCGCCGACGAACACCATGTTCCAGTTCTGCCCGGTCCAGCTGCCCCAGTTGGTGTTGCGGGACAGCCATTGCTGCTGGCTACCCGACCGCACCTGACCGTCGACGAGCGTGTCCGCCATGAAACCGCCGCTGGCCCAGCCGCCGTCGTCCAGCGCCAGGTTGCCCTTCAGATGCATCCGCCGGTACGCCGACGCCTGCGAAACCGCCCACCGGTCGAGCCCACCAGGCGGGGTGACGGTCAGGCCTTCCGCGCCACGCCAGAAGTTGTGGGTCGCGTTCTGCGGCGGGAACCAGTCGGCCTCGACGTGCACGGCTCCGTTGATGTTCACGCTGTCCGGGGTCAGGCCGAGTCCCGCGACCTGGGTGAAGAACCCGACGTTGGCGCTGACGTTGTAGGTGCCGGGCTTGAAGAGCAACGCGTACCGCTGCTCGCCGTACTGGTTGGTCTCCTGCTGGCTGAAGACCGAGTTCAGCTTGCTCTGGATCGAGCTGGCCGACATCGTCGGGTCGAAGATCGAGACGTTCGGGCCGAGGTCGGGCTGGCCCGCCGGCGGCTCGGTCGGGGGAGTGCCGTCCACAGGGTTGATCCTGAACGATTGGGCAGCAGTGCCGTTGCACGTGTACTGCTGGAGTTGGACGCCGTCCGCGGTCGAGGCGCCGGGGACGTCCAGGCACTTGCCGCTGTTGCGGTTGACGAGGTGGTACGCGCCGTCGGCCTCCTCGACCGGCTGCCACTGCTGGTTGTTGCCGCTGGCATAGGACCAGAGCTGGATCAGGCCGCCGTCGGCCGTGGAGACGTTGGTGACGTCCAGGACCTGGGCTGCGTTGCTGAACGCGTTGACCCGGACGTAGCCGTTCGTGGTCGGCTGGAACTGCCACTGCTGGGCGGCCGAACTGTTGCAGGCCTGCTGCTGGGCGGCCGTGCCGTTGGCGGTGGCGGCGGCCCGCGCGTCGACGCACTTGCTGCTGTTCTTGCTCACCACGGTGTTCCAGCCGGTCGGCGAGATCGCCGCGCTCGCGTCGTTGGACGAGACCACGGTCAGCACGGTCGCGGTCACCGTGGCGACGAGAGCCACGGCGATCGCAACGAACCTCCGGCTGCGGACCCGTGGCGCTCGTGGTGGCGGACGGAGTGGGGCGACTCCAGTCATCTGACTCTCCTCTGAAGTTGTGCATCGGGGCGGGCGGCGTCCGAGCGCGCGGGAATGCGCATTCGGACGACGGTCCTAAGGAAAGCTAACTTCGTTACTTAATTCAAGAGTGGGATGAAGTACGGCGACGTTTCGGAACCGCTTCCGGTTCTCACCAGAGGCGGCCGCTAGCCGGAGCTGGGGATCCCGGGTAGCCGCAATGTGTGCTGGTGGGGGCGCCGACATGCTGGAAGCCACATGAGCTTGGCCGCGTCGGGGCGGCCGGTGAACCGGAGCTTGGAAGGGGCCGTGATGGCAGGGAATTGCACGGGGGACCGGGCGATCGCGGTGCTCGGGACCGGGATCATGGGGTCTGCGATTGCGCGGAACCTGGTCGCCGCAGGCCGTAGTACCAGGGTGTGGGATCGGTCGGCGGAGGTGACCGGCGCGCTCGGCGAGGCCGGTGCGGTGGTCGCGGCGTCGGCGCCGGACGCGGTCCGGAACGCCTGCGTGGTGATCACGATGCTCCCCACTGCCGATGCGCTGGAAGCAGTGATGTTCGACGGTGGTGTGATCGACGCGCTCGCCGACGGAGCTGTCTGGGTTCAGATGGGCACGGTTGGCGTCGAGGCGACTCTGCGGTTCAGGGACTGGCTCGCCACGCGCCGGCCCGGCGTACTGTTCGTCGACGCTCCGGTGTCGGGCAGCAAGGGACCGGCCGAGCAGGGGCAACTGTTGATCCTGGCCGCGGGGCCGACGACGGCTACTGCCGCTGTGCAGCCGGTGTTCGACGTCATCGGGCGCAAGACCGTCTGGCTCGGTGAGGCCGGCAAGGGCAGCCAGGTGAAGCTGGTCGTCAACGCCTACATGTCCATTCTGATCGAGGGTGTGGCGGAGACGATGGAGCTCGCCGATCGCCTCGACATCAGTCACCAGCAACTCGCCGACGTGATCGAGGGCGGACCGCTGGACGCCCCGATCGCCGACGCCAAGTTCCACAAGATGGACCGGCGTGACTTCGCCGCCGAGTTCCCGCTCGAGTGGGCGTTGAAGGACGTCGACCTCGCGATCGGGGTCGGACATGGCGAGAGCTTGCCGCTCCTGGCCGCGCTTTCCGGACAGTGGCACACAGCCGTTGCCGCGGGCCACGGTCGCCAGGACGTCAGCGCGGCTCGCCTGGCACTCGGCGCAGTCGCCAACCCGCATCGCAGCCACAGGGACTAAGAGGGGTGAGGACGTTGCAGATCAGGATCGTCAAACAGCGCCGGACTTCCGGCAGCCGCCGAGAGGTCCAACGGGAGCTCCCGCTGGATCCCCGGGACCAGGATGTCCTGGCCGCCAAACGGCTGGCGCGTCGGCGTCGGTTGCAGTTCGACGGAGACGGTCTGTCGCCGGACGCGGCCTGAAGGTGTCGTCGTGACCCCTTCCTCCGTCTTCGTCACCACGTTCCTCGCCGCGGCCGTCGAGGTCATCGAGATGGTGATCATCGTGGTCGGCGTCGGTACCGTGCGCGGCTGGCGGTCGACCTGGCTTGGCAGCATCGCCGGCCTGGCCGTACTCGTAGTACTGGTGTTGGGATTCGGCACGGCACTGACGCTCGTTCCGATCGGCGCGTTGCGGCTGGTGGTCGGAGCGCTGCTGCTGGTGTTCGGCCTGCAGTGGCTCAAGAAGGGGATCCGGCGGGTCAGCGTCAACGGATTCCGTGGCATGGGCACCCGTACAGCGTCTGCCGACGGCATCCCCGATCAGGGCGTGGACTGGACCGCGTTCGTCCTGGCCTTCAAGGGCGTGTTGCTTGAGGGCCTGGAGATCACGCTGATCGTCATCAGCTTCGGGGCGACGGCACAAGCGATTCCGATCGCTGCGCTGGGGGCGCTCGTCGCTCTTGTGGTTGTCGGAGGCGCGGGACTGCTTGCTCGTGGGGTAGTCGAGCGCATCCCGCGCAGCGCCCTGCAGTTGCTTGTGGGGACGCTGTTGTCGAGCTTCGGAACCTTCTGGGCGGTGGAAGGGCTCGGCGTCGACTGGCCGGGTGGGGACGCGGCGATCCTCGCGCTAGTGGCCTGGTACGTGCTCGCCGCGGCCGGCTACATCGGGCTGCTGCGGGCCGGCAGGCTCGTTGCGCAGGAGGCGAGGTGAGCGCCGTGACGCCTGCGTGGGTTGAGCGACTGCCGACCCGGATCCTTGGTTGGCTCAAGGCGTTCGGGAAGTTCTGGTACCGCTTCATCATCGGCGACGACTGGACCGTTGCCGCGACGGTCGCGGTCGCCCTGGTGGTGACTTGGCTGCTGCATACGGCGTCAGTGGAGGCGTGGTGGTTGCCGCCGCTGGCCGCGGTCGCCGTGGTCGGAGTGAGCCTTCGCCGCGTCGGCCGGTAAGTCTCCAGCTCAGTCTTTGGGCGGCTCCACCGGGTCTACGGGGTCAGCTGGGTCTGCAGGGTCGGCTGGGTCTGCAGGGTCGGCAGGATCGGTCGGGTCCACGGGGTCGGCCGGGTCGAGTGGGGGGATGTCGACCGCGTTGGGGAGGGCAGCGAGGATGGCATTGAACCGGCGGACGTAGTCGCCGTACCGCGCGCGCTCCTGGTCCATCAGGGCCTGCACCCGGTTCGCCAGGTCGGCGTACCGCTGCGCCTCGGCGGTCTGGAACTTCCTCAGCTCGGCGAGCACTTCTTCGGCGTTGGCCATGTCATCTCCATCGGGTCCAGCCCGCAGTACTGCGGCCAGGTCGGTGCGGAACTTGTTCATCGGGCAATGGCCCGGATCGCTCTTGCGGGTGGTGTGCTCGCGATGGCCGATGACGGACAGCGCGGTCCACCCGTAGAAGTCGCAGATCGCCGCGGCGTGCAGCAGCGCAGTACGGTAACCGGCCGCAGTGATCGCCCTGGCGCCGTCGTACCGGATCTCGTTGCCGTAGTAGAACTGGTTGCCGTTGATGCTGTCCGGCCCAGGCTTCAACTCCACCTGAAAACCGCGGTAGTCCTCGGCGATGACCCGGTTCAACGTGTTCAGCGAACCCGCGCCGGCGTGGTTGGCGCGGCCCGAGGCGCCGAGGTGCAGGTCGCCGTCCATGTCGGTCGCGACGTGGCACAACGGTCCCGGAATGCCCTCCTCGGGCCGGCCACGGACGAACAGGAAGTTCAGGTAGTCGTCGGTCTGCGACATGCTGCCCGTGTGGTGGATCATGATCCCGCGCGCCTCGGTGATCCCACCCGGCCTGCCACGGGTCCGCCAGCCTGGGTACTCCCGGAACCGCACCTTCCATTTCCGCAGTGCGGCCAGTGTCTGGTCAGGGGTCATCGGCCTGGCCAAGGGTCAGCTCCTCACATCGTCCGCTTCCCGGCGCACAGCTACCCGCAGGGTGATGGCGGCCCTACTGTCGGTAATTGCCCGAACACGCCCCGGATAAACCCCCGTACGGCGATTCATCCAGCAGACCCCAGAACCTACCCACTCCCGACACCGCAGGTCGAGACATTCTGACAATCCGTCACCAGATCCACAGGAACCGCTATTCGGGGCGGCGAGTCGGCGCGTAGGTGACCACCATCGCGCCACCCGCGAACGTCTCGACACCGACGAGTTGGAGATCCGTACGACCCGACAGGTTCTCGAACAAGCGCCTGCCCTCCTGCACGATGACCGGGTGAATGATGATCCGATACTCGTCGACCAGGCCGGCATTCGTGAGGGATTGGACCAGAACAGGGCTGCCGAACGTGATGATGTCGCCGCCGTCACCCTTCTTCAGTTCTTTGATCTGCTCGTCGACGTCGGCACCGGTGATTTGTGTCGGTGGCTCGAACTCGCCCCACTCGAGGCTCTCCAGCGGATGCCTTCCGGTCACGACGAGCTTCAGGGCTGTGTTGACCTTTTCTCCGATCCGGAGGGCGACCTCAGACGTATCTGGCCATTCCTTGACCTTCGGCCACTTCCTCACCAGGTCTTCGTAGGTGCCGCGCCCGAGCAGGATGGTGTCGACGCCGTCCAGGGAAATCAGGAACGTGTCCAGAGAATCTTCGATGCCGGGCTGCGCCCATTGGCCGAAGTCGGTCTCGTCACCGGACGGTGGCCCGGTGACGATGTTGTTGGCCGTGCTGTGAATGGAGACGATGAGCTTGCGCATGATCGCTGACCTTTCCTGGTTCGCCACGCTGAACCGAGGATCGCTGCCCCACCAGAGGTTCACATCCGCTGTGAGGCGTGACCTCGAATACCACGGCTGAGGTATGCATGCCGGAGTGTTCTGTGCTATGGGCAGGCAAAACGGCGGCCGACCCCGAGGGGACCGGCCGCCGTTGTTGTTGAACAGATCAGACGTCGTAGTACAGCTCGAACTCGTGCGGGTGGGGGCGGAGGTGGATCGGGAGGATCTCGGACTCGCGCTTGAGGTCGATCCAGGTCTCGATCAGGTCGGAGGTGAAGACGTCACCCTCGAGCAGGAACTCGTGGTCGGCCTCGAGGGAGTCGATCACGGCCGGCAGCGAGGTCGGGACCTGCGCGACGGACGCGTGCTCCTCCGGCGGCAGCTCGTAGAGGTCCTTGTCGATCGGGTCGGCGGGCTCGATCTTGTTGCGGATACCGTCCAGGCCGGCCAGCAGCTGGGCCGAGAAGGCCAGGTACGGGTTCGACGACGGGTCCGGGCAGCGGAACTCGATCCGCTTGGCCTTCGGGTTGGAGCCGGTGATCGGGATCCGGATGCAGGCCGAGCGGTTGCGCTGCGAGTAGACCAGGTTGACCGGCGCCTCGAAGCCCGGCACCAGGCGGTGGTAGGAGTTCACCGTCGGGTTGGTGAACGCCAGCAGCGACGGTGCGTGCTTCAGGATGCCGCCGATGTACCAGCGGGCGATGTCCGAGAGCCCGCCGTAGCCGGCCTCGTCGTAGAACAGCGGGTTGCCGTCGCTCCACAGTGACTGGTGGCAGTGCATGCCCGAACCGTTGTCACCGAAGATCGGCTTCGGCATGAAGGTCGCGGTCTTGCCGGCGTCCCAGGCGGTGTTCTTGACGATGTACTTGAACTTCATCAGGTCGTCCGCCGCGGTGAGCAGCGTGTCGAAGCGGTAGTTGATCTCCGCCTGACCCGCGGTCCCGACCTCGTGGTGGGCGCGCTCGACGCTCAGGCCGCTGATCTCGAGGTGCTTGGTGATGTCGTTGCGCAGGTCGGCGAAGTGGTCGACCGGGGGCGCCGGGAAGTAGCCACCCTTGTAGCGGACCTTGTAGCCACGGTTGCCACCCTCCTCGACCCGGCCGGTGTTCCAGGCGCCGGCGACGGAGTCGATGTGGTAGTAGCTCTCGTTCTGCTTGGTCTCGAACCGTACGTCGTCGAAGACGTAGAACTCGGCCTCGGGCGCGAAGAAGGCGGTGTCGGCGATGCCGGTCGACTTCAGGTACTCCTGCGCCTTGCGGGCGATGTTGCGCGGGTCGCGGCTGTAGGCCTCGCCGGTCAGCGGGTCGTGCACGAAGAAGTTGACGATCAGCGTCTTGTCCCGGCGGAACGGGTCGATGTACGCGGTGGTCGGGTCCGGCAGCAGGGACATGTCCGACTCGTGGATCTGCTGGAAGCCCCGGATCGACGAGCCGTCGAACTGGAGGCCGTCCTCGAAGACCTCGGGACCGAACGATCCGACCGGGACGGTGAAGTGCTGCATGATGCCCGGAAGGTCACAGAAGCGGACATCGATGAACGCCACGCCCTCGTCTTTGACGTAGGCGAGCAGCTCCTCAGCGCTGGAAAACATACATACTCCTCGGGGTGGCTCAGAGATTCTTCTGAACGTAGGCCCTGCCCATTACTCGGCAATGACCCCAATGTTTCGCGGATGTTACGCCCAGCGTGTCCGCGCTGACCCACTGGTTGCGGCGGGAGGGGTAGTGAGATCCCGCCACAGCCGACTGGGACTGACTCTAGCGGTCCGGAGCCCGCTGGGTAGCCTCATCCCCATGGCTTCTTCTGCGCAGTCCGGGGCGGGACCCACCGAGGAGTTCCGGTTTCCGGGCAACCGGCTCGGGCTGCCGGAGGACGGTCCCGGCTCGGTGGCGGGCTGGGGGCGCCGGCTGCTGGCGTTGTTGGTCGACTGGCTCATCGCCGGCCTGATCGCGTCGGCGATCACCGGCAAGCCGATGTGGGCCGGCGGCAACGACTACAACACGGCCCACCTGGTGGCGTTCTTCGCGATGACAGCCATCCTGACCGGCCTCGGCGGCGCCACCATCGGCCACCGCCTCTGCGGGCTGCGGGTGATCCGCACCGAACCAGGCGGCACCGGTTACGCGGCCCAGGTAGGTCTCCTGGGCGGCGCGATCCGGGCCCTGCTGATCTGCCTCCTGATCCCGCCGATCGTCTACGACCGCGACCGCAGAGGCCTCCACGACAAGGCCGCCATGACCGTCGTCGTCCGCCGATGACCAGTACTGCGAACCGTAGTACCGGCTAGCGCTTGGTCAGGAGGAGTTGTACGTCGTCGAGGTAGCCGGCGCGGAAGCCGGCTTCGGAGTAGGCGAGGTAGAACTCCCACATCCGGCGGAAGGTGCCGTCGAAGCCCAGGTCGGCGATGTGCGGCCAGCGTTCGATGAAGCGGTTCCGCCAGACGCGCAGGGTGCGGGCGTAGTCCGGGCCGAGGTGCCGGATCACCTCCGCGCGAAGGCCGGTGTGTTCCGTGGCGACCTGCTCGATCACCTGGACGGACGGGATGAGCCCGCCCGGGAAGATGTACTTCTGCACCCAGGTGAAGGTGTTCCGGGTCGCCAGCATCCGCTCGTGCGGCATCACGATCGCCTGCACCACCGCAGTACCGCCTGGCGCGAGGCGGCGTTCGATCGCGTCGAAATAGACCGGCCAGTACTTCTCGCCGACCGCCTCGATCATCTCCACGCTGAGCACCGCGTCGAACTCGCCGATCTGGTCGCGGTAGTCCCGCAGCGCCACCTGCACGCGATCGCTGACCCCGGCGTCGGCGATCCGCCGCTGGGCGAGCAACGCCTGCTGGGACGCGATCGTGATCGCGGTGACCCACGCACCACGTTGGGCCGCGCGGATCGCGAGACTCGCCCAGCCGCAGCCGATGTCGAGCACCCGCGAACCGGACCGCACGCCGGCCGCATCCAGGATCGAGTCGAGCTTGCGCAGTTGTGCCGCTGACAGTTCCTCGTACGACGCCGTCGCCAGATCTGCCTCAGTGTTCTCGAACAGAGCAGCCGAATACGTCAACGACGGATCCAGGAACTCCGCGAACATCGCGTTGCTCAGGTCGTAGTGCCGGCTGACGTTCTCCCGGGCACCGGCCCGGTCGTTCTCGTGGTCGCCGGGCTGACTCCGGGTGACCAGCCAGCGCAGCGACTGGGCCCACTTCGGCAGCAGATGGCTGTCCCGGTCCGAGCTGAACCGCTCGGCGAACGGCATCAGCAGATCGGCCAGATCGGTCCCCGGTTCCGGATCCCAGTCGCCGGCAAGATAGGCCTCGCCGAACCCGGATCCGGCGTCCTGACCGAGCCGGTCGAGGAACGCGCCGCCGCGGTGCACCCTCATCACCGGACCACCCAGCCCGTACCGGCGGTTGTCCAGCACGATCGTGGCCGGCAGATCCCGGGCGACGAAACGGATCGCCGTCAGCGCGCCGGCCCGGCGTACCGGGTTGGAGCGGGGTGGCCGCAGGCTCGGCCACGTCTCGGTCGCCGGTTCGTGCACGGCCGGGATGAGATCGGTCATTCTGTCTACCTCGAATTTCGGTCCGTCCTGGGTCGCACCCTACGGCCGGAAGGCGGCCGGTGGGCGCGACACGAGGACGGCAGCTTTCAGCCGGCTCTCTGGCCGAGGATCAGGTGGTTGCCGTCGGGGTCCTCGGCACGTGCCACCCGCTCGCCCCAGGGCTGGTCGGCGGGTTCTTGCGTGATCCGTCCGCCGGCAGCACGGATCCGGTCGACAGTCGCCTGGCAGTCGTCGACGTACAGCCACAGCGAGATCGCCGCGGTACCGCCGGCGGGCTCGAAGGCCGGGTCGTGCCCCAGCCCCAGGGATGCCTTGCCGAAGCGCAGACTCACGTACGCCGGGGGACCGTCGGGCGGGAACTGGTACACCTGTTCACCGCCCAGCACGTCCGTGTAGAACGGCAGCAGCCGTTCCAGCTCAGCACTCGTCACGATAGGGGAAACGTCGTCGACGGCCATCGGTTACCTCCTCGTTCGTCAGGATGCTCTCATCGTGAGATGACGAACGGGAAAGCCGTGGATCGACGGAGCCGGAAAAGCTGGGTTCAGCGACCCTTCATGGCCTGACGGGCGCCCTTGAGGCTGGTCGGCACCGGGCCCTTCGGCATCGGCACCTGCGGCCGGACGGCGTCGAGCGCCTTCAGCCGCTGCAGCAGGTCGGTGATCTCGGACGGCTGCAGCGAGGCCGGCAGTTTCATCACGTACTTGGTCAGCTTGCGGATGTCGACCTCACCCTCACCCGAGCCGGCCATCACCTCGATCACCGGCGCGCCACCGGCGACCCGGCTGTGCTTCTTGCGCTCGGCGCCGAGCAGGTTCTTCACCCGGCTCGGCTGGCCCTCGCCGACCAGCACGATGCCCGGACGGCCGACGACCCGGTGCACGATGTCCGCGTTCTTGGTGACCGCGATGGCCGGGGTGACGTTCCAGCCGCGGCGCAGCGTCTGCAGCGCGGACGCCGCCGCACCCGCCTGGCCCTCGATCTGGCTGTACGCCGCCTTCTCCACCCGGCGACCGAAGATGATCGTGGTGCCGAGGAAGCCGAGCGCCACGCCCAGCGGGATCCAGACCAGCAGCGGCCCGACCAGGAAGCCGAGCGCCACGAAGACGGCGACCACGCCGAGGAAGATCGCGGCGAGCAGCAGCCCGATCCGCGGGTCGGACTTCTTGGTCAGCTGGTACGCCGACCGGATCTGCTTCAGTCTGCCGGTCTTCTCCGCGGGAGCGTCGTTCTTGGCCATCTCAACCCTGTCTCTGTCTGCTGTCTCTCAGGCGTCCTGGGTCGCCGACGTCATGCGCGACTCCACAGCCTGACGGTACAGCCGACCGGCCCGGTAGGACGAACGCACGAGCGGCCCGGACATGACTCCGGCGAAGCCGATCTGCTCGGCCTCGTCCTTCATCTCGACGAACTCCTCCGGCCGGACCCAGCGCTCCACCGGGTGGTGCCGGACCGACGGGCGCAGGTACTGCGTGATGGTGATGATCTCGCAGCCCGCGTTGTGCAGGTCGCGCAGAGCCTGGCTGACCTCTTCGCGGGTCTCGCCCATTCCGAGGATCAGGTTGGACTTGGTCACCAGGCCGTAGTCGCGGGCCTGGGTGATCACGTCCAGCGAGCGCTCGTACCGGAAGCCCGGCCGGATCCGGCGGAAGATCCGCGGCACCGTCTCGATGTTGTGCGCGAACACCTCGGGGCGGGACGAGAACACCTCGGCCAGCTGCTCGGGGACCGCGTTGAAGTCGGGCGCGAGCATCTCGACGCCGGTGCCCGGGTTGTGCTCGTGGATCTGCCGGATGGTCTCGGCGTACAGCCAGGCGCCGCCGTCCTCGAGGTCGTCGCGGGCGACGCCCGTCACGGTCGCGTAGCGCAGGCCCATCTTGGTGACGGACTCGGCGACCCGGCGGGGCTCGTCGCGGTCCAGCGCCTGCGGCTTGCCGGTGTCGATCTGGCAGAAGTCACAGCGCCGGGTGCACTGGTCGCCGCCG
>Ga0193717_1000324_pt1 | contig 34712 bp, 31 predicted proteins | sample U2c2metaG_FD_145900 | JGI IMG/M metagenome (GOLD analysis project Ga0193717, IMG submission 145900) | Soil microbial communities from a riparian zone of the East river system, Colorado, United States - U2c2 | ecosystem: Environmental > Terrestrial > Soil > Riparian zone | place: USA: East River... | reverse complement strand
CTCGCCGCGGGTGGAATGCCCTTGCACCTGATCGGCGGCGCCGACGTAGCCGCAGAGCTCGACGCGAAGCGCGCGATCGATCAGGGTACGCGGCTCGCAGCCAGTCTTTGATCGACGGAGAATCCGATGAAGCTCTACTACACGCCCGGCACCTGCTCTCTCGCCGACCACATCGTGCTCGAATGGATCGGCCAGCCCTTCGAGCTGCAGCGCGTCGGTCGCGACGAACTCAAGCAGCCCGCGTTTCTCAAACTCAATCCCGCAGGCGCGGTTCCCGTATTCGAGGAAGACGGCTGGGTGCTCACGCAGAACACGGCGATCCTGAATTATCTGGCCGACAAGTTTCCCGAAGCGGGTCTCGGCGGCGACGGCACGCCGAAGGGTCGCGCCGAAGTCAACCGCTGGCTCGGATTCATCAACTCGGACATGCATCCCGCGTTCAAGCCGTTCTTTGGCAGCAGCGCGTATCTCGAAGATCCGGCGATCATCGAAAAGACGCAGGCGAACGCGAGGACGGTCTTGCGTGGGCTGTTCGAAAGCCTCGATGCGCAGCTCGTGGGTCGCGACCGGCTCGTCGGTGCGAAGTCGATCGCGGATCCGTATCTTTTCGTCGTGCTGCGCTGGGCGAAGGCGCAGCATGTTGATCTGGGTGGGCTCGCCGAGCTGGCGAGGTTCGCGCGGCAGATGCGCGAGGATGCGGGGGTGCGCAGGGCGATGCAGGTGCAGGGATTGGCTGAGTGAGGGGCTGAGCGCGAAAGCGCGCCCCCTTCCGCCTGCGGCACCTTCCCCCGCAAGCGGGGGAAGGGAAACGCGTGCTTTTCCTTCCCCTGCGAAGCGGGGGAAGTTGCCGAAGGCGGAAGGGGGCGCTCTTCACCCGCCCTACTCATCCACGCTTATCAATCGGCACAAACTTCAAATCCTCCGGCCCGACATAATTCGCACTCGGCCGGATGATCTTGCCATCCTGCCGCTGCTCGATCACATGCGCCGCCCATCCGGACGTGCGCGAAATCACGAACAGCGGCGTGAACATCGACGTCGGCACGCCCAGCATGTGATAGCTGACCGCACTGAACCAGTCGAGATTCGGGAACATCTTCTTGACGTCCCACATCGTCGATTCCAGGCGCGCGGCGATATCGAACATCTTCATGTTCTTCTGCGTCGCCGAGAGATCGCGCGCAACCTCCTTGATGACCTTGTTGCGCGGATCGCTGACCGTGTAGACCGGATGGCCGAAGCCGATCACGACTTCCTTGCGCTCGACGCGCGCGCGGATGTCGGCTTCGGCTTCGTCCGGCGTGTCGTAACGCTTCTGGATCTCGAACGCGAATTCATTGGCCCCACCGTGCTTCGGCCCGCGCAGCGCGCCAATCGCGCCGGCGATGCACGAATACATGTCGCTGCCGGTGCCGGCAATCACGCGCGCGGCGAACGTCGATGCATTGAACTCGTGCTCGGCATACAGGATCAGCGAGGTGTGCATCGCGCGCACCCACTGTTCGCTCGGCTTTTCGCCGTGCAGCAGATGCAGGAAATGCCCGCCGATCGAATCGTCGTCGGTGTCGACCTCGATGCGCTTGCCGTTGAACGCGTAGTGATACCAGTACAGCAGGATCGAGCCGAGCGAGGCCATCAGCCGGTCGGCGATGTCGCGCGCGCCGGGCGCGTTGTGGTCGTCCCTCTCCGGCATCACGCAGCCGAGCGTCGACACGGCCGTGCGCATCACGTCCATCGGATGCGTCGACGGCGGCAGCTGCTCCAGCACGCTTTTCACTGCGGCCGGCACGCCGCGCAGCGACTTGAGCGTGGCCTTGTACGTTTTCAGCTCCGCGCGCGTCGGCAGCTTGCCGTGCACGAGCAGGTACGCGATCTCCTCGAACTCGCAGGTATTGGCGACGTCGAGGATGTCGTAGCCGCGATAGTGCAGGTCGTTGCCGGTGCGGCCGACCGTGCACAGCGCGGTATTGCCCGCGACGACGCCCGACAGCGCGACGGATTTTTTCGGTTTCGGCAACACCTGCTGGCCGTTGTCGTTCATCACTTGTCTCCTGTTCGGATCCCATCAGGCCGCACTGGATAGGCGCGGCGCGCGGACTCCTCGTTTCAATTGTTGAAAACCTGCGACTCCGGCAGCCGCGGACATTTGTCGATCGGCTTCACCAGTTGCGTGGCCAGCTTGTAGCCGACCGGATGCCGGTCGCTGTACATCCAGCATTCGTTCAAGGTCGAGCAGAAGCAGATATCCATCGCCATGCGGTCGTGCGCCGCGGCGCGGAATCGCTGCCAGGCCTCGTTCTCGTGAAACCGGATCATCTGCTGCGTCTCGCCCGGCGTCAGCACGTTCGGATTGAGCGTGGCCTGTGAGAACTTGTGCGGTTCGGCGACGCCGAGTGCGCCGAGCACGTGATCCCAGTCCGGCTGCGGCTTGTCGTCGATGAACACCTGCGCGCTGCGCACGATGGCGGGACCGACGCCCTTGTTGTAGACCTCCATCGCAAAAGCGTGATCATTGTTGCCGGCCACCAGCCAGGGCCACACCTGCGCACGCACCTGCTGGCGCTGGATATATGCGGTGTAGCCGGACACGCCGAGTGCGAGGAAGCCGATCAGCGATGCGATCACCGCGGCCATCGCGTCCCAGCCGCGCTTACGCCCCGACCGATCGCTTGCGGCAGACGGAGCTTCGTCCACTACTCGTCCGCCTTGCCGTCGGCGAACAGTTCATCGAGCTTCTGCTCGTACGCGTGGTAGCCGAGGAAATCGTACAGCTCCTCGCGCGTCTGCATGGCCGGCACCACAGCTTTCTGTGTACCGTCGCGGCGCACGGTCTCGTAGAAATTCAGCGCGGCCTTGTTCATCGCGCGGTATGCGCCGCAGCAGTAAAGAATGATGTCGACGCCGGCACCGGCCAGCTCCTCGCGCGTGAACAGCGGCGTCTGGCCGAATTCGGTGATGTTGGCGAGGATCGGCACCTTCACCGCGTTCTTGAATTCGCGGTACTGCTCGAGCGTGTAGATCGCTTCCGGAAAGATCATGTCGGCGCCGGCTTCGACGCAGGCGATCGCGCGCTCGATCGCGGGGCCGATGCCTTCGACTGCGATCGCATCGGTGCGCGCCATGATCACGAAATCGCGGTCGGTGCGCGCGTCGACGGTGGCCTTGATGCGATCGACCATCTCGTCCTTCGGCACGATCGCCTTGCCCGGCCGATGGCCGCAACGCTTCGCCGCGACCTGATCCTCGATATGCAATGCGCCCGCGCCGGCCTTGATCAGCGAACGCACGGTGCGCGCGATATTGAACGCGCCGCCCCAGCCGGTATCGACATCGACCAGCAGCGGCAGATCGCAGGCGTCGGTGATGCGGCGTACGTCGGTGAGCACGTCTTCCATCGTGCTGATGCCGAGATCCGGCATGCCCAGCGAATTGGCGGCGACGCCGCCGCCGGACAGATACAGCGCGCGGAAACCGACGCGCTTCGCCATCAGGCCCGCATACGCGGTGATCGCGCCGACGACCTGCAGCGGCTTCTCTTCGGCGACGGCCGCGCGGAAACGCGCGCCGGCGGATCTGGGCTCGCTCATGCGATCTCCACGGAAAGAGGCGATTTTAGCGCAGACGGCGACGGCTTCGCCGAAGAGACCGAGCCGTCGCGCTGCGACGTGACCGCGGCGGCATACCGGGAGGCCGCGGTCGCAGGCCGAATTGGAGCCGTGCGCCACGTCCGCACCGGCTCCGTCGCACGCTTGAAATTAATTATATAGTTAATTATCATATGATCCATGGCAAAACCTGCCACGAGCAAACGCCGCGCCCCGGGCCGGCCCGCAAAAGTGCGCGGCGACCAGCGCAAACGCCTGCTCGACGTCGCCCTCACCCTGTTCGCCAAACAGGGCATCGCGGGGACACCGCTCAGCGCGATCGCACGACGCGCCCGCGTTACGCCGGCGATGCTGCACTACTACTTCGGCAGCCGCGATCAATTGCTCGATGCGCTGATGGATGAATGCATCGCCCCGCTCATCGCGCGCGTCGGTGCACAGCTGGGCGCCAGCGAGAGCGATCCGCGCGGGCTCGCTCGCGCCTTCGCCGCCACGATCATCGGCGTGCTCGCGGAAAACCCATGGCTGCCGCCGTTGTGGATGCGCGAAGTGCTGAGCGAGGGCGGCGTGCTGCGCGAGCGGTTGCTGCAGGGCGGCGCGGCACGACTGGCGCCGGGCCTGGCCAGCCGCTTCGCCGATGCGCAGCGTCGCGGCGCGCTGAATCCGGGGCTCGACCCTCGACTGACCGTCGTATCGCTGATCGGCCTGACCATTTTCCCTCTCGCCGCGCAGCCGATCTGGCGACGCCTGCTCGATGCCGACGATATCGGCATCGCCACGCTGATCTCGCACACCGAGGCGCTGATCGAAGCCGGCTTCGGCGTACCCGCCGCATCGCACCGGAAAGCACCATGAAACCGAACGCGTCTATCAGCGAGGCCCGAACATGACGAACCTTGCACCACGCGCAATTGCCATTGTGCTCGCAGCGATCGCGCAGACCGCATGCAGCGACGCCGACCAGCGGCAGATGCTCGGCACGCTCGAGTGGGACCGCATCGGCGTCGCCGCCGAAGTATCCGAGCCGATCCTGCGCATCGCGGTCAAGGAAGGCGATGTCGTCCATGCCGGCGACGCGATCCTCGCGCTCGATGCGCGCCGCACCGATGCCGAGCTTGCGCAGGCGACGGCGGAAGCGCGCCGGGCGGAAGCGGCGCTCGCCGAGCTTCGCCACGGCACGCGCATCGAGACGATCGAGGCCGGACGCGCGACGCTTGCCGGCGCGCAATCGACGCAGGCCAATGCCAAGCGCGAACGCGATCGTCTGGCCGAGATGCACAAACGCCGTCTGATCGCACAAGCCGCTCTCGACGATGCCGAAACCGCACTGCGCACCTCCGCCGCGCAGGCGAACGCCGCGCGCGCGAACCTGAGCGAGCTGCTCAACGGCACGCGCATCGAGGACATCGATCAGGCCGAGGCCGCGCTCGCCTCCGCGCAAGCGGCGATGGAACGGCTCACGCTGACGCGCGCGCGCCTCGACGTGCGTGCACCGGCCGACGGCCGCGTCGATGCATTGCCGTTCAAGCTCGGCGATCAGCCGCCGATCGGCGCGACGCTGGTCAGCGTGCTTTCCGGCGCGTCGCCTTACGCACGCATCTACGTGCCCGCGAGCCAGCGTGCGCAACTCGCGCCAGGCGCGCGTTGCCGTGTCACCGTGGAAGGCGTCGATGCCGCGTTCACGGCGACGATCCGCACGCTGCGCTCGGATCCCGCGTTCACGCCCTACTTCGCACTGACCGGCGACGACGCCAGCCGCCTCGCCTACCGCGCCGAACTGGTGCTCGACGGCGACGCCGCGAAGAAACTGCCGGCCGGCTTGCCGGCGCAGGCCGAGTGCGACGGTCATGCCGGTTGACGAGCCCGTCATCGTCGCGCAGGGTCTGACCAAGCGCTTCGGCAAGCTCGTCGCCGTCGATCATCTCGATCTCAGCGTGCGCCGCGCCGAGGTGTACGGATTCCTCGGCCCCAATGGTTCCGGCAAATCGACGACGATCCGCATGCTGTGCGGCCTGCTCGATCCGACCTCCGGCGACATCGAAGTGCTCGGCCACAAGTTGCCGCAGGAAGCGGAGACGGTGAAGCGCTCGATCGGCTACATGACGCAGAAGTTCTCGCTGTACGAAGACCTGAGCGTCACCGAGAACCTCGAATTCCTTGCCGCAGTGCACGGCCTGAGCGGCGCGAAAGCGCGGCAGCGCCTGGACGAAATGTACCAGCGCTATCACCTCGGCGATCTGAGGAAGCAGCTCGCCGGCACGATGTCCGGTGGACAGAAGCAACGCCTGGCGCTCGCCGGCGCGGTGCTGCACGAACCGGAGCTGCTGCTGCTCGACGAGCCGACCAGCGCGGTCGATCCGCAGTCGCGCCGCGATTTCTGGGATGCGTTGTTCGATCTCGCCGAAGCCGGCACCACGCTGCTGGTGTCGACGCACTACATGGACGAGGCCGAGCGCTGTCATCGGCTCGCTATCCTCGACCGCGGTCGGTTGGTCGCCAATGGCAGCCCGCAGGAACTGATGGCGAACCTGCCGGGCTCGACCTTGCGCGTCGACTGCGCCGCGCCGCGCGGCGTGCAGCAGGCGCTGACCGGCGAAGCGCACGTGCTCGGCGTTGCGCAGATCGGCAGCAGCCTGCGCGTGCTCACGGATCGCCGCGACGACAGCGGCGACTGGTTGCGCGAGCGTGTGCGCGCGATCGATGCGAACGCGCATATCGAGCACGTCGCCTCGAATCTCGAGGACGTGTTCGTTGCCGCTACGCGAAAACCGACGCAGGCCGCGGAGAACGCCGCATGAAACTCGGACGCCTGTTCGCGGTGGTGCGCAAGGAGCTGATCCAGCTCGGCCGGGACCGGCTGACGTTCGCGATGATCGTCGGCATCCCGACGCTGCAGCTGCTGCTGTTCGGCTTCGCCATCAATCTCGACGTGCGCAACCTGCCGGCAGCGGTGCTCGATCAGGCGAACACGGCGCATTCTCGCGAGCTCGTGGCCGAGCTCGCTTCCACCCAAGTGCTCGATTTTCGTCACACGGTCGTTGCGCCCCAGGAGATCGAAGACCTGATGCGCCGAGGCGAGATCAGCGCCGCGGTCGTCATTCCGACCGATTTCGAAGCGCGTCTCGCGCACCCGGATCGTTCGGCCTGGCAGGTCGTCGTCGACGGCTCCGACCAGTCGGTGCAGGCGGCCGCGCGTCAGCTCGGCGCGTTTCCGCTCGATTCGCTCGATTACGGAACGAATGCAAACCGACCGGGCGCAAGGCCGGTTGCGAACGTCGAGATCGTGAATTTCTACAACCCCGAGCGCCGCGCGCCGGTCAACACGGTTCCCGGCCTGATCGGCGTGATCCTGACCATGACGATGGTGATCTTCACCGCGATGGCGATCGTGCGCGAACGCGAGCGCGGCAACATGGAGATGCTGATCGCGACACCGCTGTCGCCACTGGAGCTCACGATAGGAAAGGTGCTGCCCTATGTCGCCATCGGCCTCGTGCAGGTCACGCTGATCCTGATCCTCGGCCTGTTCGTATTCGACGTGCCGGTGCGAGGTTCCCTGCTTGGGGTCTATCTGGCCTCGCTCGCCTACATCTGCGCGACGCTGGCGCTCGGCGTCTTCATCTCGACATTGGCCAAGAGCCAGTTCCAGGCGATGCAGATGGCGTTCTTCACGTTCCTGCCGCAGATCCTGCTGTCGGGTTTCATGTTCCCGTTCGACGGCATGCCGAAGTTCGCGCAGTGGCTGGCGGAGATTTTTCCGCTGACGCATTTCCTGCGGCTGATCCGCGGGATCATGTTGCGCGAGGCGCAGATCGGCGAAATGTGGCAGGAGCTTGCGGCGCTCGGCGCGTTCGTCGTCGTCATGCTTGGAATTGCCGTCCGGCGGTTCCGCAAAACCCTGGATTGAGCACTTCGTCTTTCTTTGGCCCTCCCCTTCAAGGGGAGGGTTGGGTGGGGATGGTGTTTCGATTCTCGTGACAGGCATCCCGCCCATAACGTCGTCATTCCGGCGAAGGCCGGAATCCAGTGTCTTTGCTTTGCTCTGGTGCTCTTCGCGAAAACCGACTCACGTCCCTGTGCGGTTCCACGCGCATCCCTGCGCGCGGGTCACTTTCTCTTGCTTGCCCAAGAGAAAGTAACCAAAGAGAAGGGCACCCCGGGTGGGACGCCCGCAGCTGCGCTGCGGGTTCGCTACGGGCGGCCGGGTTCCGCTGACGGCACATCCTGTGCCGCAGCGGAATCGGCGCGATCCATCGCGCCGACCCTTCGGGCCTTTTCGGCCGCCCTTCGCCGCCCCACACGGGGGCCAAGATCAAGAGACACAGCAAGAGCGCCCCCTTCCGCCTTCGGCACCTTCCCCCGCAAGCGGGGGAAGGGAATCGCTTATGTGGGCCTTGGCCCACCGACGAGCGGCGGTGCGAGTTATTTCGCGGCGACCGGATTCTTGCGCGCGCGCCAGGCCGCTTCGCGTTCGGGCTTGTTCCAGGCGACGTACAGTTCGATGTAATGGTCGACGACGTCCTGGCTGCGCGGATGCTGCGGGCCGAAATTCTTCACGTTGGAGAGGATGTTCCAGGCGCGATCGAGCTCGCGCTCGGCTTCGGCGTATTTCTGACGGCTGGTGAGGACCATCGCCAGGCCGTCCATCATGATGCCGCGATAGGCATTGTCGGCACCGAATGCCTTCGCGGAATGCTCGACCGCGACGCGTGCATGCTGTTCCGCCTCGTCGAGCTGGCCGGCGTCGCGCAGCAGCAGGCTCAGGTTGCTCTCGGCGACGACGGTGCGGTTGCTGTCCGCGCCGTACAGCTTCTGCGCAAGCGCCAGCGATCGCTCGTAGTACGGGCGGGCTTCCTCGTTGCGTCCCTGCTGGCGGATCGCGCCGCCGAGATTGTTGACGACGCTGAGCGTGCGCGGATGTTCCGGGCCGAACACGCGCTCGTCGATCGGCAGCATCGGCGCCAGAAGTTTCTCGGCTTCGGCGTACTGCTTGCTCTCGAGATACAGCACGGCGAGGCCGTTGATCGCGCTGAGCGTCTTCGAATGCTCGTCGCCGTACTTCGCGCGGGTGGTGCGGATCAGTTCCTCATACAGCGGCATGGCTTCGTCGTAGCGCGCGAGCGCGACGTCCGCGTACGACAATCCTTCGATCGTATCGAGCACATCGGCATCTTCGCCTGCGAACGCCGCACGTTGCGCCGCCAGCACACTCATGTAGCGCGTGCGGCACGCTTCCAGCTTTCCTGCCTCGCACTCCAGGCCGGCAACCCGGCTTTCGATGTAGAGTCGCTCGCGGCCTTCGGCGGGTTCGCCCTGCATCATCGCCAGCGCGGCTTCCGCACCCGCGAGCGCGTCGCCGAGATGACCTTCATTGGCGACGTTCTCGGCCTTGCGCAGCACGAGCTTGGCCTGTTCGGCGTTGGCGATGTTCGCTTTCCTGCCGGCGGTAAGCGCGTCGTCGTAGTGCTGCCCGGCAAGCGTGTATTCGCCGAGCGCCACATAGCTGTCGGCGATCGTGCGTTCGACCGCGGACTGCACGGCCGGCTGCCCGGCGAGCTCGGTGCCTGCGCGCTGCGCCGCCGAATCGAGGACCAGGCGCATCAGGCTGCGATCCATGCTGCGCGCGCGGTCGGGATCGATGCCGGCGAGCATGCTGCGCGCGAAATCGGCGACCTGCGCGGCCTTGGCCGCCTCGATGCGTGCAAGCTCGGCGGACCGCTGCGCGTGGCGCATGCCGATGATTGCGACAGCCGTGCCGACGATCAGCGCGCCGGCGACGATCGCGGCGGCGGCAATGCCGAGCCGGTGGCGGCGCAGGAACGTGCGCATCATATAGAGCCGGCTCGCCGGCATCGCCTTCAGCGGGCGGTGCTCGCGAAAGCGATCGAGATCCTCGGCGAGCGCGATCGCGGAGTCGTAGCGATCGGATCGCTCCGCGGCGAGCGCCATGCGCAGCACCGCGCGCAGTTCCGGCGGAACGCGGCTGATCGCCTCCAGCAGCGGCGCCGCGGTCTCGTCGTCGGCGCCGCCTCCGAAGCCGAGCAAGGTCTGCTGCAACGCGCGCGCCGAGCGATGTGCCGCCGAGGTCAGCGCCGACGCCTCGCTGTTGGTCAGCACTTCGTACAGCATGACGCCGAGTGAGTAGACGTCGCTGCGCGTATCCAGATCGCGCGCGCGCGGCGACAGCTGTTCGGGGCTCATGTAGATCGCGGTGCCCGCGCGCTCCATCGCCGAGGCCTCGGCGAACGCCCCCTGCGCGCCGCCGCTACCGCCGATGGCGATGCCGAAATCGATGATCTTCGGCGCCGGCACGCCGTCGACGCGTCGCACCAGTACGTTGGCCGGCTTCAGATCGCGATGGATCACGCCTTTCTGGTGCGCGTGCTGCACGCCGTGGCAAACGCGCGCGAACAGCGCCAGACGCTCATCCAGGCTGAGCTTCTGCTCGCGGCAGAAACGCGTGAGCGGCATGCCTTCGACCAGCTCCATCGCGATGTACGGATGTCCCTCGGCGGTCGTGCCCGCGTCGAAGACCTGGGCGATCGCCGGATGCTGCATCTGCGCGAGCGCCTGGCGCTCGACGTCGAAGTAGGCGCGCGCGAGCGGACTCGCGACCTGCTCGCGGATCAGCTTCAGCGCGACTTCGCGGCGCACCGGCCGCGTCTGGTCGGCGAGATAGACGCGGCCCATGCCGCCTTCGCCGAGCAACCCGCGGATCGTGTAGACGCCGAACTGCGCGCCCGGCGCGAACAGCTCGCCGCTCGCCGCGGCATCGGTGACGCCGTGCAATTCGGTCGGGTCGTTCGCTGAGGTGTCCCCGTGATTCATCGTCGGCGCCATGCGCGCGAGCGCGGCACCCCTTGCGCCGCGATGAATCCCGCACGGTCGCATTACATGCTGCGCCGGCGCCGCAAGGCAAGAGGGCGGGCCCGTAAATGTCGATAGGCGCGCGTGAGGCGGCGATTCCGCCGGACGACATGACGGCTGTCGCTCAAATCGGCGATCATTGAAGGCTCCGCGCGGAACCGGGCTTGCGAGCCCGGGATCGTTCAAGCCACGCGCGGCGCAACAAGGACTTGCCAGGAGGATGCATGGCTACTCGCGAAGCCAAGGTGCCGGATATCGGCAATTACACGAACGTGCCGGTCATCGAGGTGCTGGTCAAGGCGGGCGACGCCGTGAGCAAGGACCAGGGCCTGGTCACGCTCGAATCGGACAAGGCGACGATGGAAGTGCCGGCGCCGTTCGACGGAGTGGTCAAGGAGGTCAAGGTCAAGGTCGGTGACGACGTTTCGGAAGGCGCCGTGGTCGCAGTGATCGAAGCCAGCGATGGTGCATCGCCGGCGAAAGCCGCATCTTCGCCTCTCCCGCTTGCGGGAGAGGCCGCCGCGCCGCGCGCGGCGGGTGAGGGAAGCGGTGGAACGGGCTCGCAGAAGCAGCCCTCACCCCAGCCCTCTCCCGCAAGCGGGAGAGGGGGCGAAGGCGCGCCGGCGCCGGTCATCGCGGACGCGCGCCCGGGCGTCGATCCGGAAGCCGCCGGTCCGCGCTCGCCGCCGGTGCCGTTCGACGCCAGCACGGTGATGCCGGACAAGGTGCCGTATGCGAGCCCCGCGGTGCGCCTGTTCGCGCGCGAGCTCGGCGTAGATCTCAATCAGGTGAAAGGCAGCGAGCGCAAGGGTCGCATCTCGAAACAGGATGTGCAGAACTTCGTCAAGGCCGCGCTCGTTGCCGGCGCCAGGCCGCAGGGTGCGGCGTCCGGCGGTGCCGTCGGCGCAGGGTTGAATCTGCTGCCGTGGCCGACCATCGATTTCGCCAAGTTCGGCGAGATCGAAACGAGGCCATTGTCCAAGATCAAGAAGATTTCCGGCGCGAACCTCGCGCGCAACTGGGTGATGATCCCGCACGTCACCCAGCACGACGACGCGGACGTGACCGAGCTGGAAGCGCTGCGCGTTTCGCTCAACAAGGAAAACGAGAAGGCCGGCATCAAGCTGACCATGCTCGCGTTCCTGATCAAGGCGGTGGTCGCCGGGCTGAAGAAATATCCCGATTTCAACGCCTCGCTCGACGCCGGCGGCGAGAATCTCGTCCTCAAGAAATATTTCCATGTCGGCTTTGCCGCCGATACCCCGAACGGGCTCGTCGTGCCGGTGCTGCGCGATGCCGACAGGAAGGGCGTGATCGAGATCGCGACCGAAACCTCCGGGCTTGCGAAGAAGGCGCGTGACGGCAAGCTCAGCCCGGCCGAGATGTCCGGCGGCTGCTTCTCGATTTCCTCGCTCGGCGGCATCGGCGGCACCGCGTTCACGCCGATCGTCAATGCGCCGGAGGTTGCGATCCTCGGCGTGTCGAAATCGCAGACGCGGCCGGTGTGGGACGGCAAGGCATTCCAGCCGCGCCTGCTGCTGCCGCTGTCGCTGAGCTACGACCATCGCGTCATCGACGGCGCTTCGGCGGCGCGCTTCACCGCGTATCTGGCGCAGGTGCTGGCGGATATGCGGCGCGTATTGCTTTGAACAGAAGCTCGGGCGGCCGCCATGATCTGCGGGTCGGCACCGCGATTGCGATGCGCGGAAATTCGCGCGGCAAATATCTCTGCATAGAGTGAAAGCAATGGCCACTGTGGAAGTCAAAGTCCCCGACATCGGCAACTACACGGGCGTGCCGGTCATCGAGGTGCTGGTGAAGCCGGGCGATGCGGTCGAAAAAGACCAGGGACTCGTCACGCTCGAATCGGACAAGGCGACGATGGAAGTGCCGGCGAGCGCGGCGGGGGTCGTCAAGGAAGTGCGCGTCAAGCTCAACGATGCGGTTTCCGAAGGCGATGTCGTCGCGGTCATTGAAGCGGCTGCCGCACAGGACGCTGGCCCTTCCCCCGCGGAGCGGGGGAAGATGCCGAAGGCGGAAGGGGGCAGCTCTTCGGTAGACGCGAAAAGCACGCCCCCTTCAGCCCTCCGGGCAGCTTCCCCCGCAAGCGGGGGAAGCGAAAGCGTCGCGCCCATGACGGTGGCCGAATCCGGTCGCAAAGCCGACATCGACTGCCAGGTCGTCGTGCTGGGCTCCGGCCCGGGCGGCTACACGGCCGCATTCCGCGCCGCGGATCTCGGTCAGAGCACCGTGCTGATCGAACGCTACGCAGCGCTCGGCGGCGTCTGCCTCAACGTCGGCTGCATTCCGTCGAAGGCGCTGCTGCACGCGGCGCGCGTGATCGACGAAGTGGCCAGCTTTGCCGCGCACGGCATCACGTTCGGCGAGCCGAAAATCGATCTGGCTGCGTTGCGCGCGCACAAGGACAAGGTCGTCGCGCAGATGGTGTCCGGCCTCGCCGGCATGTCCAAGCAGCGCAAGGTCACCGTCGTGCAGGGCAGCGGCACATTCATTTCGCCGCGCGAGATCGAGGTCGAGACGAAGGACGGCAAGAAGCTCGTGCGCTTCGAGAAGGCGATCATCGCGGCCGGCTCGCAGGCGGTGAAGTTGCCGGGCTTTCCGTGGGACGACCCGCGCATGATGGATTCGACCGATGCGCTCGAGCTCGTCGACATCCCGAAGAAACTGCTGGTGGTCGGCGGCGGCATCATCGGCCTCGAGATGGCCTGCGTGTTCGACGCGCTCGGCAGCGAGGTCACCGTCGTTGAGCTGCTCGACCAGTTGATGCCGGGCGCCGATCCGGATCTCGTGCGCCCGCTGCACCAGCGCCTGTCCAAGCGCTACGCCGGCATCCATCTGAAAGTGAAGGTCACCAGGATCGAGGCGCAGAAGGACGGCCTGAAGGCGACCTTCGAAGGCGACAAGGCACCCGAGCCGCGGGTCTATGATCGCGTGCTGGTCGCTGTCGGCCGCTCGGCGAACGGCAACAGGATCGGCGCAGCGGCGGCTGGCGTGAACGTCAGCGAGCGCGGTTTCATTGCGGTCGACAAGCAGATGCGCACCAACGTGCCGCACATCTTCGCGATCGGCGATCTGGTCGGCAATCCGATGCTCGCGCACAAGGCGACGCACGAAGGCAAGGTCGCCGCCGAAGTCGCGGCCGGACAGAAAAGCGAATTCGTCGCGCGCGTGATCCCGAGCGTCGCCTACACCGATCCTGAAATCGCCTGGGTCGGCATCACCGAGACCGAAGCGAAAAAAGCAGGCATCCAGTACGGAATCGGCAAATTCCCGCATGCGGCATCCGGCCGCGCCGTCGGCATCGGCCGCACCGAAGGCTTCACCAAGCTGATCTTCGACGAAGCCACGCATCGCGTCATCGGCGCCGGCATCAGCGCGCCGAACGCCGGCGACCTCATCGCCGAGATCGCACTGGCGATCGAGATGGGCGCGGAGGCTGCCGATATCGGACTCACGATCCATCCGCATCCGACGCTGTCCGAATCGGTCGGCATGGCCGCGGAAGTCTACGAAGGAACCATCACCGACCTGTACATCCCGAAGAAAAAATAGGGTGGGCCCCGGCCCACCGTTCTCACCGCACGCTTACTTGCCGAACTTCGCCAATTCCGCATCAAGATCAACCTGACTGAAGCCTATCAATCGCTGCTTGTTGATCACGATCAACGGCGTGGCAAATCCGCCGAGCTCCTTCCATTCGGATCGAGCCTGCGCGGATGTGTCGATGTCGCGCTCCTCCCATTCGACTCCGCGCTCCTTGAAGTAGGCGCGTGCCTTGGCGCAATAACCACAGGTCGCCGTCGCGTACATGACGACACGCAGCTGGCCCGCCGCGCTTTCCGCGGACGCGGGCTGCTGGTGGGCCAGACCGATACTGGTCCAAAAGCCGGCAAACATCAGCAACACCCAGATCAAGAGCTTCGACATCCGATACCTCACCGCATCAATCCGCCGCCCGTTGCGACAGTTCGCTGTAAGGTACGTATTCCAGCTGCGCGTTCCGCCAATGTCTTCGAACAGCGGACACATCGCGCGCCGTACGCATGCGTGACTCTCGAGGCTTATAGGGTGGGCCTTGGCCCACCGTTCGCCAGCGGTGGGCCAAGGCCCACCCTATAATCTGACGCGATGGCTCACGGCGTACTTTATTTCGGTGACTGCAGCATCAACATCGCGTCGCGCGAGCTGCTGCGCGCAGGTGAGCGTGTCAACCTGCCGCCGGTCGTTTTCGATTGCATCGCGTATCTGATCCAGCATCGCGAGCGCGCGGTCGGACGCGACGAGCTGGTCGCCGCGGTGTGGGGCAAGACCAGCGTCAGCGATGCGGTGATGGGAAAGACGATCCTGACCGCGCGGCGCGCCGTCGGCGATACCGCGGAGGAACAGCGCTTTCTGCGCACGGTGCCGCGCTTCGGTTATCAGTGGGGCGCGCCGACGCGCGGTGAGCCGGCCGAATCGCCGTCTTCGTCGGCCGAGAGCGGCATGAATCCGGCAACGCCTTCCAGTCCGATGGCTGCAACGCCGACGCGACCGCGCACGCGCCCGATGGCAAGGTTTGTATCGATAGGAGCCGCGCTCGCGGCATTGATCGTCGTGTTCGCAGGCGTCAGCCAGTGGCGACGCGAAGCGACGACGCCGATGCCGGCTTCATCGAAACTCGCACCCGCGGCGCCCGCCGACATCGTCATCGTCCTGCCCGCCGAAGTGCTCGCGTCGAGCGAGGACAGCTGGCTGCGACTCGGACTGATGGACCTGGTGGCCACGCGCCTTCGCGCCGCCGGACTTGCGGTGCTGCCGAGCGACAATGTCGTGCGGCTTGTACCTGCGGACACGACGCGCACCGTCGCGATTGCATCCGCGCGCGCCATCGCCGGCCGCGCGCACATCGTCGTGCCGCTGGTGCGCCGGGCGGGCGCGGACTGGATCGTGCGCGCCGAATTGCTCGAGCCCGATGGCGGCGAGCCAGCGGTCGAGGCGCAGACGGACAATGCGATCACCGCCGCGGGCGACGTCGCCGACCGTCTGCTCGACCTGCTCGGCAAACGCGCGCCCGGCGAAGTCATGAATGCGGCACGCCTGTCGCAGACCGAGCTCCTGCAGCGCGTCGACGCGGCGCGCCTAGCCGGCGACCCGGCGCGTGCGCGCGCGTTGATCGCCGCGGCCGATCCTGCCTTGCAGCGCGCACCGGAAGTGCAGCTTCGCCTCGCCCAGATCGATCTGCGCACGGGCGAGTTCGAGGCCGCGCGCGACCGCCTGGCTTCGCTGGTCGACGAAGTCTCCGAGGAAAACGATGCACTGCTGCATGCGCGCCTGCAAAGTTATCTATGCATTGCGCTGGCGCGCACCGATCGCATGGATGCGGCCACAGGCGCCTGCGACAAGGCGATCGCGCTATTGGAAACGCGCGACCAGCCCGACGAGCTCGGCCGTGTCTACAGCGATCGCGGCATCATCCGCACGCTGCAGCAGAAGTACGATCTCGCCGCGAAGGATTTTGCGCGCGCACGTATCGCGCTGACGCTCGCCGGCGATGCGCTGCTGCTGGCCAAGGTCGACGGCAACGAAAGCATTCTGCAGACGGCGCAGGGCCGCTATGTCGAAGCGATTGCGATCCAGCAGCGCATCGGCGAGCGCTTCGAGCGCTTCGGCATGAACAACGAGCTGGTCGCCTCGCTCAACAACCAGACCGGCGCGCATCTTGCGCTGCTGCAGCCGCTCGATGCGTTGAAGACCAGCGATCGGGCGCTGGCGCTGATCGATCGCGTTACCGATGCCAGCATCCGCTATTTCACCAAGCTGCAACGCGCGGACGCGCTCGAGCTCAACGGCCGGCTTGGCCAGGCACGCGTCCTGCTGGACGAAGTCATCGATGAAACCGGCGCCGCGCAATACGCGCCGGAACGCGCGGTCGCACGCGCCAGCGAGGCACGTCTCGATCTGGCCGCCGGCCGCGCAGCGGATGCGTTGCTGCTGGCGAAGCAGGCAATTCCCGCATTGCCTTCGCCGCCGTACAGCGACGTGCGCGCCGCTGCCTGGCTGAGCGACGTGCGCGCGCTGCACGCGCTCGGCCGGACCGAGGAAGCCGCGGCGGAATGGCAGGCGTTCGCGGCCTGGGCAGACACCGTCGCCGAGCCGGTCGTCACCTTGTACGCACGTCTCGCCGAGGCCGAGCTGCGCGTCGGTCAGCAGCGCATGGACGCCGCGCGGCCGATCTATGAAGACGCGTTGGCCATCGCCCAGCGCTGGGGCGTGCCGAATGCACTGCGCGAGACCGCCGGTTCCTATGGCCGCTTCCTGATCGCGCAAGGCGACCTCGCGCAGGCCGGTGTCGTCGTCGGCCTGGTTTCCCGCTATGCCGACGTCGACTTCGACGCGGCGCTGCTGCAGGCGCGCCTGTATCGCGCGCTCGGACGCGAGGACGCCGCGCAAAGGGCACTGTCCGCCGCGCGCGGACTGGCCGGTGATCGCCTGATTCCGACCGACCTCCTGACGCCGCCGCGACCGCTGCGGAACGGAATTCCCGGCGACGATCGTCAGCTACGCCTGCAATCGGCGCGGCGATCCGATCGTGATTCCGTAGTCAGCCCGCAGTCGGCTCGGCGCTCGCGCACGTAATGCACGTGCGCGACGTCGAAACGCGCGCTTGCTACGCCGGCTTCTTGTTGCCTGGTATTGTCGCCGGAGCGGCCGGCTCCGCCGGCAGGATGCGGTCGGCCACGTCGTAATGGCGCACCAGCGGCTCCATTTCGAGCAGGTAGTCCTCGTCTTCCGGGTAATAGACCGAGCGCTCGGGATTCTCTCCGGCGAACGCGCGCACCGCGGCCATCGATTCCCACAGCGAGATCAGCACGATCTCGCAATGCTCGCCCTGCAGCCGGCGCAATACCGTGACGCCGAGGTTGCCCGGCGTTTTTCCGTAGTCGCGCAAGCCCGTTTCGTTCAGGTAGGCGATGTACGCGTCCGCCTTTTCCGCGAGCGTGATACCGCGCCAGATGCGAGCGATCATCGTGCCTCCGCGTATCCAGTTGCGAGTTGCCAAACGTTTCCGCGAACCGCTTTTCGCGCTGCGAGACCGCATACGCCGCAGCCCGTCGCGGGTCACCGGACATCCCTGCTCGATCACCATCCTCGCACACCGGCTATTGTGCCGAGGTTATTGCCCGCCGCCGGCATCCGGATAGACTGCGGGCGGCGCTGCCAATCGGGAGGAGAGCGCGGACATGCTCGCACAGGTCGGAAGTTTCGTGTTGGGGACCGCGCTGCTTCTGTTGGCGACGGACAGTTTCACGCGTGGCGTCAGCGGCCTCGCCTTGCGCAGCGGCTTCGGCGGATACGGTGTCGGGCTGGCCGCGACCGCGTTCGGCGCGCTGGTGCCGGCGCTGGTGGTCACGCTCGCGGCCGGATACGCGCGCCAGCCCGAGCTTGCGCTGGGCGGCTTGGTCGGCGGCAGCATCGCGCAGATCGGGCTGGTGCTCGGCATCTGCGCGCTGGCAGCGCCGGTGCGCGCGCGGCTCAAGCTGTTTGGCTGGGCGAACCCGGCCCTGGTCGCGGCGGTCGTGCTGTTCTGGCTGCTGTCGCTGGATGCGCGCTTGGGCGTCGTCGACGGCGTGATCCTCGTGCTCGCCTATCTCGTCGTGACGGTGCTGGTGATCCGCGCAGCGCGCAGCGAGAACCCGGACGTGCGCAACGAAATCGCCGAAGCGACCGGCAGCTCGATGCTGGTCTGGCGCGACACCGCGCGCGTCGTCATCGGCGTCGTGATCCTGCCGTTCGCGGCGGTCTGGCTGGTCGAGGGCGCGCTGGCGTTCGCGACGCATTGCGCGGTTTCGCCGCTGGTCGTCGGGCTTACGGTGCTCGGCGCCGCGACTGCCCTCGCCAGCGTGCCGCCGACGCTGATCGCCGCGCGCCACAACCAGGGCGATTTCGCCATCGGCCATACGTTCGGCGCGGTCATCGGCAGCGTGCTGCTGCTGGCCGGCGGCCTTGCCTTGTGGCAGACGGTCGGCGCGGCGCGTTCGCTGCAGCACATCGAGATTCCCGCGCTGATCGTGCTTGCCGTGGCGATCTATCCGATGATGCGCAGCGACGGCGAGCTGTCGCGCCGCGAAGGGGCGATCCTGCTGATCGCGTACGCGTTGTTCCTTGTCGGCGAAGCCTGGCTGACGAAAGGGTGAGGCACCGGCGGTCACGGAACGCAGTGCGCGATCCGCGGTCAGTGCCAGCGGGGCGGAGGAATCAAGCATGATGTGGGTGGGCTGGATACTCGCGATCGCCGCCATCGCAGCCGCGATCTGGCTGGCGCGTCAGCTCGCGGCCGAGCGTGCGACGACGACGCAGCTGCGCTTCGCCAGGATCGAGGCGGAGAATGCGACTGACGCGATGCGTGCGAACCACGCGCAGGCGGTCGGTTCGGCCGGGCTCGCGCCGCTCGGCAAGCTGCTCGGCGCGACCGCGCACGAGCTCGATGCACCGCTCGCCTCGGTACGCAGCCAGGTCGATCACGCAGCGCGCCAGCTGGTCGACTATCGCGCGCTGGTCAAGCGCTACGACACCGCCGTGCAGTATTGCCTGCAGCCGGTCGAACTGATTTTCGGCGCCGACAAGGCGAGCCTCGACAAGCTCGTGGCGCACGTCGAGGGCGCGCGGCGGGCGTTGTTCGAGGCGCGCGGCAATCTGGAGAAGAGCTCGGCGCTCGACGAGTCGCGGCACCTGCTCGAAACCGCCGCCGAGAGCCTGCGCGACATCGGCGCGCTGACGCAGAGTCTGGCCCAGTTCGCGCAGGCCGGCAGTGGCGATGCGCAGCCGGTCGACGTCAATCTGAGTCTCGATCATGCATTGCGCATCGCCGAGCGCCGGCTGCGCGGCCGCATCGAGATCGTGCGCGACTATCGCGAGCTGCCGAAAATCCATGCCGGACCGAACCAGCTCGCCCAGGTCTTCCTGCACCTGATCAACAATGCGAGCGAGGCGATCGATGGCAGCGGCAAGCTCAGCGTCGCGACGCGCCCGGCCGGACACAACGTGGAGATCGACGTCGGCGACACCGGCGCCGGCATTTCCGATGACATGCTGCCGGCGATCTTCGATCCGTTCGTGACGACCAAGACCGCCGAAGCGGGTGGCATCGGGCTTACTGTCGTGCGCCAGATCGTCAATGGGCTGGGTGGTGCGGTGAAAGTGCGGACAAAGGCTGGGGCGGGGTCGACGTTCACGGTCATCCTGCCGGTAAACGCTGGTACCGCTGCCACCCGATAGAATTCACTCAGTTCTTGTTTCTCGTCATTCCGGCTTTCGCCGGAATGACTGCGATCGTTGCGCGGCAGTCGCTTGGGCTAACCCTGCCAGCACCGCAACAGCGATACTCGCACGATGCCGAAATCCCTGGTCTTCGGCGCCAGCGGCGCAATCGGACGGTTCCTCGTGCCGCGCCTGCTCGCAGCCCATCACGACGTGATCGCGCTCAGCCGCCAACCGCGCAGCAGCGGCAACCCGCGCCTGCGCTGGATCGCCGGCGATCTCTTCGTGCACCCGCTCGAGCGCAAGGACATCGACACGATTTACAGCCTCGGCCCGCTCGACGGCTGCGCGCAATGGCTGCAGCGTGCCGACATCGCCGGCAAACCGCGCGTCGTCGCGATCGGCTCGATGAGCGCGCAGACCAAGCAGACCTCGGCCGACGCGCACGAGCGCCAGATCGCCGATCGCCTGCTGGCCGCCGAACGGGAGCTCGCCGCCGCCGCCGATGCGCGCGGATGCGCATGGACCGTGCTGCGCGCGACGTTGATCTACGGCGCCGGTCTCGATCGCAGCCTGACGCCGATGGTCCGTTTCGCGCAGCGCTGGCGCCTGTTCCCATACGTGGCGCGAGCGCCCGGGTTGCGCCAGCCCGTGCATGCGGACGATCTGGCCCTGGCGTGCATCGCGGCTGCCTCCTCGTGGGTGACGACGCGACGCGTGTACGCGCTCGGCGGCGGCGAGCGCCTCGCATTCGGCACGATGCTGGCGCGTGTGCACGCGTCGCTTCCGTTCGCGACGATCGCGCTGCCGGTTCCGCTGGCGGTCGTGCATGCGGGTGCCGGGCTCGCGCGCATGCTGCCGGCGTTTCGCGCCGCGAGCACCGCGGCGGTGCAGCGCATGCGCGAAGACCTGGTCGTCGACCATTCGCAGGCGATCGAAGATTTCGGCTGGGCGCCGCGCGAGTTCCGTCCCGATGCACAGGCTTGGACTGCACCGCCGCTGCCGTAGCCGACCGCGTCGATACGCCCGCGTGTGGTGCGCCGCAACATTATGATGTGCCAAGAATTTCACGCGGCGGTGCAGCGTTGCCAACGCGCGTTTGAACCGCCTAAGATGCGGCGTCTTTCAGGGCAATCCGAAGGTGCCATCATGCAGGTCCGCTTGATCACGGCTGCTGCCGTCGCGTCATTGTTTTTGACCGTGTGCACCGTGCGCGATGCCCGCGCCGATTACGACTACACCGCACCGGTCACGTTCCATACCGTCGCCAGTTTCGATCCGGCGAACAGCGTGGTTCCGTTCCCGACCAATCTGCTGCTGAGCGGCAGCGCCGACCTGACGCTCAACATTCCGTCCGCGGATCCGACCGACTTCAGCGATCCCAAGGTCGCGATGAGCGCGCTCGATGGATTCAGCACCGTCGCGCCCTGGTCGACCACGTTCAATGCACCGATCGACGCCGCATCGCTGCTGCCGGGCCAGACCGTGCGTGTGTTCGAAGTCACGCTCACCGGTCCCGGTGGTGGCGTCACCGGCATCGAGCGCGAGCTCGCATCGCCGCAGGAATTCGTGGTCGCGCTGGCGCCTTCGGACACGACCGGGCGGACGCTCGCGATCGTACCGACTGCACCGCTGGCTCCGCAGACGTCGTACATGGCCGTCATCACCACCGGTGTGAAGGATGCCGGCGGCGGCGCGGTCCGCGCGGCGCTGCCATATCTGCTCGCAGAGCGGACCAGCCCGCTCTGCTCCGGCGGCGCTTCGACGGTTCCGGCACTACCCGCTTCGCAAGCCTGCGCGCTCGAACCGCTGCGCCAGCTGGTCAATTCGCAGGAAGCCGCGGCCACGGCCGCAGGCGTTGCCCCCGGTTCGATCGCGATTTCATGGGTCGCCACGACGCAGGCCACCACGGTTCCGTTGCAGGCGGTCGAAAGCGTGATCGAGGCGTCGCCCGCCGCGACGACGCATCTTGCGCCGACCGGCCAGACGCTCGGCGATCTCGGCGCCGGCCTGCCGCCGGTTGCCGACATCTACATCGGCACGATCGATCTGCCGTACTACCTGTCGGCGCCGAGCGCGGCAAATCCGATCGCGCCGCTGAACCAGTTCTGGCACGCGGCGCCGGGTGCGTACATTCCGCAGTGCGCCGGCTTCGGTCTCGATCCGACCTCGACCAATGTCACTTATTGCAATCCGTTCCCGGTCGCGACCTCGACGCAGACCGTGCCGATGGTGGTGACGCTGCCGAATTCGCGTTCGGGCCGGAGCAAACCTGCGGGTGGCTGGCCGGTCGTGATCTATGAGCACGGCATCACGCGCAACCGTACCGATGCGTTCGCGGTCGCGGGTACGCTGGCTGCGCAGGGTTTTGCGGTCGTCGCGATCGATCTGCCGCTGCACGGAATCACCGACGAGACGAACCCGTTCTATATCGGCAACACGCCGTTCGCCGCGCTCGGTGCAGAGGAGCGCACGTTCGATCTGGATGTCCAGGACAACAGCACCGGCGCGCCGGGCCCTGACGGCGTCATCGATTCGTCGGGCAGCTGGTTCATCAACCTGTCGAGCCTGCTGACCTCACGCGACAACCTGCGCCAGGGCGTTGCCGATCTGCTGCAGCTCGCGCACGCGGTGCCGTCGATGCATTATTCGGCGAGTAACGACTTCGACGCTTCGCGCATCGCCTTCGTCGGCCAGTCGCTCGGCGCGATCGTCGGCAGCATGTTCGTGGCGCTCGATCCGAACGTGAATACCGCCGTGCTCAATGTTCCGGGCGGCGGCATCGCGCGTCTGCTCGATGGCTCGCCGACCTTCGGACCGCGTATCCGCGCCGGTCTCGCGGCAGCCGGCGTCGAAGCAGGCACGCCGGATTACGATGCGTTCATGGTCGCCGCGCAGACGGCGGTCGATTCCGGCGATCCGATCAACTTCGCTTTCGCCACCGGCGAAAAGCGCGTGCTGCTGCAGGAAGTCATCGGCGGCGGCGATGTACTGCCGGACCAGGTGATTCCGAACGCGGTGCCCGGTGCGCCGCTGTCGGGCACCGAGCCGCTGATCGCCGCGCTCGGTCTCGCCGACATCACCCAGACGACGCAGGCACCCGACGGTATCCGCGGTGCGGTGCGCTTCCTCCAGGGCGAGCACGGCTCGATCCTCGATCCGACCGATTTCCCGGCGGCGACCGCGGAAATGCAGGGCGAGATGGCGAGCATGGTGGTCAGCGGCGGCCTCGCTGTCCAGGTTGCCAATCCGTCGATCATCCGCGGACCGCTGGAGTAGCCTGCACGTCGAGGAGCTGCACGATCGATCCGCATGCGGCGCGCCATCACGATGGCGCGCCGTATTACTTTGTGCGGATGCGCAACGAACGTTCGACCTGCTGAACTGTCCAACGTTCGTCGCCGGAGACTCGTGTGCGCAGATTCGTTGTTTTTTCGTCATGCACGGCCGCTGCGTTGCTGTCGACCGCGCTGGCCGCGCGCGAGCCGGCGGCGCCGACGTTCGCGACCGAGCTCCCGTTCCGCTCCTGCGAGGGCCTGATCTGCATCGATGTCGCGCTCGACGGCGCCGTGCCGCGCACGCTGATGCTCGATACCCGCAACGCGAACTCGACCCTGATCGCCGACGTCGCAAAACAGCTCGGCTGGACGCTGCAACCCGCGCAGCGCAATGGCACGGCGGTGCGGGGCATCTACGTCGGCGGCGAACACCGTGCGGCGCTCGGCGGCGTGCAGGCGCCGACGCCGTTTTTCATATTCGATCGCGAGCTGCTCGGCGAGTACAAGCCGCCGGTGGACGGCTCGATCGCCTACACCTGGTTCAAGGATCGCATCCTGCAGATCGATTATCCGCGCCACATGCTGCGCATCTCCAACGTGATCGCGACGCCGGTTTCCGACCAGCCACAGGGACCAGGATCGCTCAAGCTGGCTTTCGGCGAGAGCGGCCCGCCGGTCATCGTCGGCTCGCCGTTCACGGTGAACGGCAAGCGCGTGACGGCGCAGATCGATACGGTCTTCACCGGCACGATGCTCGTCTACGACAGTGCGGCAGAGCGGCTTGGACTCGCAAAGCAGGGCGCACCCGAGCTGTTCCGCTACACCGACGGCGGCGTCAACCTGCTGGCGTCGTCGGCACAGAGCCTCGGCTTCGGCTCACGCGTGATCCTTGACGGCAAGCCGGCGCTGTATTTCGCCGGCGACGGCAAGAATCCCGTGCATCAGCCCGACGGGTTGTTCGACGCGACGGTCGGCAACGCGCTGTTTGTGAACAGTGTGGTGACGATAAATTTACACGATATGACCTTGAATGTGGAACCCGCTGCCGCGAACTGACTGTCATAAGTACTGCTGATCGAGGTTGAGTCTCGCAATGAAAGCGCGTTGGATACTGCTGCTGGGCCTGTTGGTTTCGACGTTCGCGATGGCCTTCGATACCTATCGCTTCGGCTCGCGACTGCTGCGCATCGGCGACAGCGCGGTCGTGCTGATCCAGCTCGCGGGCGAGCCGGTCTACAAGGAACCGATCGAGACCGGGCGCAGCGGCTTCATCGGCGAGCGCTGGCAGTACCGCCTCGACGGCAAGACGATCACGTTCACGATCGTCGCCGGCAAGGTTGCGCGCATCGAGGAATTGCGCGACTAAGCACAGGACGATCGCGATTCAGTAGCTGACGCCGATTCGCCGCATCAGCTTCGCCACCAGCCAGGCCGGGCCGATCAACAGGTAGGCAAGGTCGGTGAGGAACGTGGGCCGCCGGCCTTCGATGCGATGTCCGACGAACTGCCCGACCCACGCGGCGGCGAACACGCCAAGTGCGAGCCACAACAGACGGCCCGGTCCGAGCGCACGGTAAAGCGCTTCGGTCAGCAGCGCGAGGCCGATGAACAATACGATCATCGCCGCGCCGAGCGGGCGCGACAGCCGCCAGTAGAAGCTGAATGCGGCGACCATGATGAGTGCGCACCACAAGCCCGGACGTCCCAGCGACGCGGGCACCGGCAGCAGCCAGAGCAGCGCGATCCCGGCCCACAGAATTGCCGGCACGCAGATCCAGTGGATCAGCTGGTTGGTCGGGTTCTGGTGGTCGGCGCCGTAGCTGTCGAACCAGTCGTGGATGTTGCGCATGGCGTCCTCGGTGACGTGAGGAATGTACGCCTCGACGCATGGTGCGCAAATACGCAGTGCAGCAGGTGCGCAGCTGCGCCGTGCGCCAGTGCATCGATGACAGCATCTTCGCAATTTTTTTCTTCGTCATTCCGGCGAAAGCCGGAACCCAGCGCCTTCCGCTTCAAAGCAAGGCACTGGGTCCCGGCTTTCGCCGGGATGACGAGGAAATGTTCGACGCCGCAATTCCCGCAGCGATCAATCGATCTCGATATCCGCCAGCCGCTTCAACGCCTCGGCATATTTCGTCGCCGTACCCTCGATGACCTCACGTGGCAAACGCGGCCCCGGCGCCGTCTTGTTCCAATCCAGCGTTTCCAGATAATCGCGCACGAACTGCTTGTCGTAGCTCGGCGGACTCATGCCGACGCGATACGCGTCGGCCGGCCAGAAGCGCGAGGAATCCGGCGTCAGCATCTCGTCCATCACATACAGCCTGCCCGCCGCATCGGTACCGAATTCGAACTTGGTATCGGCGATCAGGATGCCGCGCTGCGCGGCGTGCTCCGCGGCGAAGCGGTAAATCGCCAGCGTCGCCGAGCGGACCTGCTCGGCGAGATCCGCGCCGATCGTCGCCACGACCTGATCGAAACCTATGTTCTCGTCGTGCGTGCCGATCGCCGCCTTGGTCGATGGCGTGAAGATCGGCTCCGGCAACTTCTCGGCCTGGCGCAAGCCGGCCGGCAGCGCGATTCCGCACAGCGAACCCGTCGCCTGATAATCCTTCCAGCCCGATCCGATCAGATAGCCGCGCGCGATCGCTTCGATCGGCACGGGTTTGAGCCGTTTGGTGATCACGCTGCGCTTGGCATAGAGCGCCGCATCGACGCCTGCCGGCAGCACGCCCGCGACCGATTTTCCCGTGAGGTGATTCGGCACGAGATGTGCGGTGCGGCCGAACCAGAAATTCGAGATCTGCGTGAGCATTTCGCCCTTGCCCGGAATCGGATCGGGCAGCACGACATCGAATGCACTGAGACGATCGCTGGCGACGATCAGCAGCTCAGCGTCGGACAATGCGTAGACATCGCGCACCTTGCCGCGATGGATGAGATCGAGGCCGGGAAGATTCGATTGCGAAAGAACGGTTGGCACTGGCTGCGCTCGATGGAAGGGGCGAGCGGCGAATTGTAGCGGCGCCGACGCACCTAAATAGGGTGGGCCTCGGCCCACCATCAAGCGTTTCGGTGGGCCGAGGCCCACCCTATGCGCCGATGTCGAATCCAGCGCTTCAGCGAGAGCTTGCTAGAATCCGCGCCGTTTGCTGACCAGATTGCCGATGTCTCCCGTACGGATTCTCCTGCCAGCGCTGCTGTTCGCGACCGCAGCCCACGCCCAGCCGCCGCCGAAACCGGCGCGGCTCGGCTTGTGCGCGGCTTGCCACGGCGAGAACGGGCTCGCTACCGCGAAGGGCATTCCGCATCTGGCCGGGCAGGACCGCGACTATCTCGTCGCCGCGCTCGGGCAATATCGCAACGGTGAACGCCGGGCCGCAGCGATGCGCGCAGCCGTCGGCGCATTGACGGAGGCCGATATCGCCGCGCTGGCCGACTGGTACGCCGCGCAGCCGCGCGCCGGCGGAGCGGCGCCATGAACATCACCGGCAAGCTGATCGGCGCGTTCCTCGGCCTGCTCCTGTTTCACAATCCGATCGGCCTGCTGATCGGCGCTGTGCTCGGCCATATCTACGACATCGGCGTCAGCCGCCTGCGCCCGCCGTCGATGGGACACGGCTTCATCGAACCGTTGTTCGCGTTCGCCGGCGCGCTGTCGAAATCCGACGGGCGCGTGTCGGAGGTCGAGATCGCGGCGACGGAATCGCTGATGGCGCGTCTGCGTCTCGACTCGGACCAGCGCCGCGCCGCGGTCTCGCGTTTTTCCGCCGGCAAACAGCCGGATTTCGCCGTGCACGCTGCGATCGCCGATCTCAAGCGCTGGTGCGGCGGACGGCGTGATCTCGCGTTCCTCGTGCTCGACCTGCTGCTCGATCTGGTCTATGCCGAGGGCACACTCGCGCAAGCCAAGCTCGAGCTCGTGCGCAGGCTGTGCCACGCGCTCGGCGTCAGCGATCACGAGCTCGCCGCGCTGTCGGCGATGAAGGGCTACGCCGCTGGCGCGCAGCGCGCCTACGGAGCGGGGCCGCGTCCGCCGCGGCAGGCGGGGCAGATGCGCGTCGATCCGTACACCGTGCTCGGCATCGAGCGCAGCGCCGGCGAGCGCGAGATCAAACGCGCGTACCGCAAGCTGATGAGCCAGCATCATCCGGACAAGCTCGGCGACGTTCCGGACGAGCTGAAACGGCGCGCCGAGGATCGTGCGCGCGAGATCAATGCGGCTTACGAAAGCATAAAGTCCCAGCGCGGCTTGCGTTAGGGCGGCAGTCGCCAGCGCGATGCTTTACGCTAGTCGCGCGCTGCGGTTGCCGCGGCGATTCGTCCATCCATCCGGAGTAGCGAACATGGCCCGGCAATCCACGGTCATCGCACCGTCGATCCTTTCCGCGGATTTCGCGCGTCTTGGCGAGGAAGTCGACGCGGTCCTCGCCGCCGGTGCGCAGTGGGTTCACTTCGACGTGATGGACAACCATTACGTGCCGAACCTGACGATCGGCCCGCTGATCTGCGAGGCGCTGCGCAAGCACGGCGTCACCGCGCCGATCGACGTGCACCTGATGGTCAAGCCGGTCGATCGCATCGTGCCGGACTTCGCCAAGGCCGGCGCGAGCACCATTAGTTTTCATCCGGAAGCGAGCGAGCACGTCGACCGCACGATCCAGCTGATCAGGGATTCGGGCTGCAAGGCCGGCCTCGTGTTCAACCCGGCGACGTCGCTCAGCTATCTCGACTACGTGCTCGACAAGCTCGATCTGGTGCTGATCATGTCGGTGAATCCCGGTTTCGGCGGCCAGAGTTTCATTCCGGCGGCGCTCGACAAGCTGCGTCTCGCGCGCGAGCGCATCGACGCCAGCGGCCGCGAGATCCGGCTCGAGGTCGATGGCGGAGTCAAACCGGACAACATCGCCGAGATCGCGCGCGCGGGCGCGGACACCTTCGTCGCCGGTTCGGCGATCTTCAACGAGAAGGATTACCGCGCGGTCATCGCCAGGATGCTCGACGCCGTCGCCGCCGTCTGAGCCGCGCATCGTGAAGCGTCACCGCTGAAAGAACCCGCGCCGGGCGGACACGGGGAGGAGCGGGAGGGGCAGGCCCGGCGCGGGGAGGAAAAAATCGTCGGAGTCAGACCACGCACCAGATCGGGTCGGGTTCGGCGGCGAGACGTTTGCGACGCCGGTTCTCTTCGGTTTCGGGTAGCGGCGCAACCGATGCTTCGGCGCCGAGCCAGAGCATGTCGTCGCGTACCGCGACGGCATGATCGCGGTGCGGGTTGGGCGATTCGCTCAAGGCATAGAATTCGTCGGGCAGATACAGGTCCATGACGTCGTCTCCGTTCAAGCGTGCAGTGCAACCAGAAATCCCAGCAACAGCGCGGCGAGCGCGAATACGATGCGCAGCGGCTCGCGCGTGTTGAGCTCGTCGTTCGGATCGGGGCGGTTCGTTTCCATGGGCGTCTCCTTGTGGCCTGGGTCGCATTCAACCGCCGTGGCGAGTGCGCGGACCGCGCTTGCGCGGGCAGCACGCCGACGAGTTCTGTCAATTTGCTGACCTCGCGGGCACGCCCATTGCGCGTGCGCGCCGCTCGCGTAAGCTGGATTCACGGTCACGGAGGAGCCCATTCATGCCGCGCAGCATCGCCATAGTCGAAGACGAACCCCTGATCCGCGCCAACTACGTCGAAGCGCTCGCGCGTCTCGGCTACGAAGTGCGCGGCTACGGCGCACGCGGCGAGGCCGAGGCCGCTTTTTCGCAGCGGCTGCCGGAACTCGTGATCATCGATATCGGCCTCGGCGACGAGCCCGAGGGCGGCTTCGAGCTCTGCCGCAGCCTGCGCGCGAAGTCGCCGACGCTGCCGATCATCTTTCTCACCGCGCGCGATTCCGATTTCGACGTGATCTCCGGCCTGCGCCTCGGCGCCGACGACTACCTCGCCAAGGACGTCTCGCTGCATCAGCTCGCCGCGCGCATCAGCGCGCTGTTCCGCCGCATGGAGGCGTTGCGCAAACCGGTCGCCGCCGACAACGTCATCGCGCACGGCCCGCTCAAGATCGAAACCGAGCGCATGCGCGTGACCTGGAACGGCATCGACGTGCCGCTGACCGTGACCGAATTCTGGATGGTGCATACGCTGGTGCGTTTTCCCGGCCACGTGAAGAACCGCGACCAGCTGATGCGCGATGCGCAGGTCGTCGTCGACGATGCGACGATCACCTCGCACGTCAAGCGCATCCGCAAGAAGTTCATCGCGGTCGATGCCGCGTTCGATGCGATCGATACGGTGCATGGGGCGGGCTACCGGTGGAAGCCTTGAAGGCAGGGAATGGGGAATAGGGAATAGGGAATCGTAGAATCCGGCTGTTCCATTCCCGATTCCCCATTCCCCATTCCCGGCCCTCCAACATGTCGCTGCGCCTCAAGCTGCTGCTGGTCGCACTGTCGACGTTGGCGCTGCCGTGGGCCGGGTGGCAGTTCGTCCGTCAGACCGAAGCCTTGCTGCGCGAGGGGCAGGAGCAGGCGCTGCTTGCCTCGGCCGGCACCCTGGCAAAAGCTTTTGCCGCCGCCGATGTGGTCTGGCCGGCGGTGCCGGTGTTGTACCTGCACCGCCTGGCGCAGCCGATGGCGGTCGATGGCTACGCCGACGACTGGACCGAGTTGCGCGCTTACGCGCAATCGCTCGGGCCGCCGCAGGATGCGCAAAAACTGCGCGTGCTGCTCGGCGAAAATACAGGCGGCCTCTATCTGCTCGCCGAAGTACGCGATGCGACGCGCACGCGTGTCGATGCGCGTGATCCGCGTGCGGCGCAGAGCGATCATCTGATGCTCACGCTCGCGCGCGGAGCGGACACGCGCCGGTATCTGCTCGCGAGCGCTGCACCGGGCGCATTCGAAGCGCACGCCGAAGCGGCCGACAGCGCATTGCCCGAGCGGCTTGCGGGCGCGTGGCAGGAAGACGGCTCCGGCTACCGCGTGGAGCTGAGGATTCCGGATGCGCCACGTCCGGACCGGATCGGCATCGCCGCCTTCGACGCGGCGGCGCCCGGCCCGGATCGCCCCGAACCGCGCGCGCTGCTGGCGTACGACGTTCGCGCGGCGCGTTCGCTCGGCGCGCTGGTGCCCGATCACGCGCGCGCGCGCGTCGTCGACACCGACGCCTGGCTGATCGCCGACGCGGGCGAGCTGCAGGCGCCGGCGTCGGCAAGCCGGGAGACCGATGGCTGGTTCGGCAATCTCGTCTACCACAGCATGATCGCGCCGGTGCTGACCGGCTCGGCCGCACTCGCCGGCGCAGCGCCGCGCATCGATGCCGCCGAGGTGTGGCAGGCCTTGTCCGGCGTCGCAGCGACGAGCTGGCGCGCGGGCGAGACCCGCGGCGAGGTCGTGCTGACCGCGGCGGTTCCGCTGCGCACCGAGGGCGAAGTGCGCGGCGCGCTGGTGCTCGAGCAAGCCAACCGCGCATTGCCGCTGCTCGCCAATCGCGCGCTGTTCGGCCTGGCCGGAGCCACGTTGGCCGCGCTGGTCGTCAGCGGACTGATTCTGCTGGCGTTCGGCGCCTCGCTGTCGTTCCGCATCCGCCGGCTGCGCAATGCGGCGGAGCGCGCGGTGCGGACGTCCGGACGTCTGCACGGCCCGATGCCGCTGGCCGATGCGGAAGACGAGCTCGGCGATCTGGCGCGCAGCTTCGGCAAGCTGTTCGACGAGGTCGGCGCTTATACCGAATACCTGCGCTCGCTGGCGTCCAAGCTTTCGCACGAGTTGAACACTCCGCTGGCGATCGTCAAATCCTCGCTGGACAATCTCGATCATCAGGCACTGCCGGCCGACGCGCGTGCGTACGCCGCACGCGCGCGCGACGGCGCGGAACGGCTCGGCAAGATCGTGCGTGCGATGAGCGAGGCCGGCCGCATCGAGCGCGCGATCGCCTCGGCAGAAGCCGAGGATTTCGATCTGACCGCGCTGGTAGCCGGCTGTGCGGAGGGCTATCGCGCGCTTGCCGACGGTCGCGAGCTGCGCGTGCGGCTTCCGGCGGCGCCCATTTCGTTTCACGGCGCGCCGGAACTGGTCGCGCAGGCGCTCGACAAGCTGTTCGACAACGCGCGCTCATTCGCGCCGGCGGACGGCTGGATCGAGCTGAGCCTGGCGCAGAGTGACGCGAGTGCGGAAATCCGTGTCGCGAATTCAGGGCCGCTGTTGCCGGTGACGATGCAGGATCGCCTGTTCGATTCGCTGGTCAGCGTGCGCGGCGCAGTCGCGCGCAACGCCGGTGAAACGCCGCATCTCGGCCTCGGCTTGTACGTGGTGCGCCTGGTCGCCGAGCTGCACCGCGGCAGCGCCACGGCGCGGAATATGGCCGACGGCCGTGGCGTAGAATTCGGTTTGCGGCTCAGTGGGATGCCGCGTCGTCGACTATCCGAGGTGCGTACCGATGCTTAGTCGTGTAGGTTGTGCCGTCTTCACCTTCTTCAGCATTTTTGCAGCCAGCGCAGTTGCGCAGCAGCAGGTCACTTCCGGTCCCGAACTCGATTATCAGGCTGCGATCCTGCGATCCAGCGACGATGGTGCGCGGATCGTCGTGTTTGAGCGGCTCAATCCATCGACGATTCTTGGCGACTTGTGGATCACGCGATCCATTGATGATGGCAAAACCTGGTCCGAGCCGGTCGCCATCATCGCGACGGCTGTGGACGAACGACATCCTGCGCTTGTGCAGAGCGGCCCGTCTGCGTACGCGCTGTTTTATCTCAAAGGCACGGGCTCCTCCTATCGCCTCTGGCGCGCGACCAGTGACGACGGCGTGCAATTCACCGAACAGAATCAACTCGATCTCGGCTGGGCGTCCGGTGGCGAAATCAATCCACACGTCATTCGCCACGCGGACGGAACGTTGACGATGAGCTACCACCGCCTCGGAGCAGGCGTCTACGTCGCGCAATCGACCGACGACGGCGTCACCTGGGACCAGTTGCAGACCCAGATAGCTGCAGCGGCTCAGCTGCCGCGCATAGCTTTCCGCGAAAGCGATGGTCTTTATCTCGCCAGCTATCAGACCGGCAGCAGCGCCCTCGACATGTTCGTCAAGACAACGACCGACGTACGCGACTGGAGCGCACCGGCGCAGGATTTCGCGACCACCGGCAACAACCACGACTCGCTGCCGATCGTGATGCCCGACAACGCGTTCGTCCTGTTCTGGATTCGCGCCGCCGGCGATTTCTTCGATATCGCTGCACGGCGCTCAGTCGACGGCGTTACCTGGGGTCCCACGCTTACGATTACCGACACGCCGGAGGTCGACGACGTCGAGCCGCACCCGCTGGTCGGCACCTCGTCCTCGGAGGTCGAGTTGTATTGGGGCCGCGACGAGCCGGGCGGCAGTTTCACTTTCGACATCGTGCGCGAAGCGTCTGTAGTCGTGAACGACGCAATCTTCAGCGACGGCTTCGAGAGTTGATCCGGCTTCGGGCTGTCGCACGCGCGACAGCCTTGCTATCGTCGTCCGCCCGATCCCGAGCTCGCACCGCCGCATGATTTCGCAGGAGCAATTCGCCGCACTCGCGGCGCAAGGTTACAACCGCATTCCGATCGCGCGCGAGGTGCTGTCGGATCTGGATACGCCGTTGTCGGTTTACCTGAAACTCGCCGACGCGCCGTATGCGTATCTGTTCGAATCGGTCGAGGGCGGCGAGAACTGGGGGCGCTACTCGATCATCGGCCTGCCGTGCCGGCGCGTGTACGCGTTGCGCGGCAACACGCTGACGGTCGAGGAGCTCGGCGAGGTCGTCGAGTCGCGCGAGCTGGCCGATCCGCTCGGCGAAATCGAAAAGATCCGCGCGACCTTCAGGGTTCCGCAGCTCGCCGACCTGCCTGCATTCAGCGGCGGCCTCGTCGGCTATTTCGGATTCGAGACGATCGCGTGGATCGAGCCGCGCCTCGCAGCGACCGACAAGCCCGATCGGCTCGGCACGCCCGACGCGTTGCTGATGCTGAGCGAGGAAGTCGCCGTCTTCGACAATCTCAAGGCGCGCCTGTACCTGATCGTGCACGCCGATCCCGCGCAGCCGCAGGCCTACGCACGCGCGCAGCGGCGGCTCGACGAGCTCGCGTTCCGTCTGCGTCATTCCGGCTCCGGCTACCCCGACGTGCTCGATCCGAAGGCGCTCGAGGAAACCGATTTCGTCTCGACGTTCACGCGCGAGGAATACGAGGCGCTGGTCGAGAAGGCCAAGGAGTACATCCGCGCCGGCGATATTTTCCAGGTGGTGCCGTCGCAGCGGCTGTCGGTGCCATTTCGCGCTCGGCCTGTCGACGTCTACCGCGCGCTGCGTGCGCTGAACCCGTCGCCGTACATGTACTTCCTCGACCTCGGCGCAACGCAGATCGTCGGCTCGTCGCCGGAAATCCTCGTGCGCCTCAAGGCCGGCAGGGTCGTCGTGCGTCCGATCGCCGGCACGCGTCCGCGCGGCAAAACGCACGAGCAAGACCTCGCGCTCGAACAGGAACTGCTCGCCGACGCCAAGGAACGCGCCGAGCACCTGATGCTGATCGACCTTGGCCGCAACGACGTCGGCCGCGTCAGCAAGACCGGCAGCGTCGCGCTCACCGAAAGCTTCGTCGTCGAACGCTATTCGCACGTGATGCACATCGTCAGCCAGGTCGAAGGCGACCTGCGCGACGGCCTGTCGTACATGGACGTGCTGAAAGCGACATTCCCCGCCGGCACCGTCAGCGGCGCACCGAAGATCCGCGCGATCGAAATCATCCGCGAGCTCGAACCGCACAAGCGCAACATCTATGCCGGCGCGATCGGGTATATCGGCTGGTGGGGCGATGCCGACACGGCGATCGCGATCCGCACGGCGGTGATCCAGGATGGACGCCTGCACGTGCAGGCGGGTGGCGGGATCGTGTTCGATTCCGATCCGGCGACGGAGTGGGAGGAGACGATGAACAAGGGGCGTGCCCTCTTTCGCGCGGTGGCGCAGGCGGCGAGCGGGCTCTGATTCGGTCTTTGTTTCGTCATTCGGCCCTAGCCGCTGCAGATGAAAATAGGGTGGGCCTTGGCCCACCGCTCTCACCCCGGTGGGCCAAGGCCCACCCTATAAAAGCATTTCCTTCCCCCGCAAAGCGGGGGAAGGTGCCGAAGGCGGAAGGGGGCGCTCTTGATCTGGGCCAGAAAGTGACTCGCTCGCCATGGATGGCGAGTGAAGAACACAGGGACGTGGGTCGGTCGTCGCGAGAAGCGAGCAGCAAAGGCACTGGGTCCCGGCTTTCGCCGGGATGACGAGGTTGTTGGGTTAACGCGAAATCGAAACCCATCCCCACCCAACCCTCCCCTTGAAGGGGAGGGCCAAAGCGCAAGCGAGTGAAGGTTGGCGCCTCGCGCCGATTCTGCTACACCGGGAACAAACACTCCCACCCTGCATCCGCGCCAAGCGGATGCCAACCCGGAGAGAGGATGCCGCACCACACCCCGCTGATCGCAACTCTCGTCGCTGCCCTCGTACTCGCCTACATCGCCGGCATGCTCGCGCATCGTCTGCGCTTGTCGCCGATCGTGGGATATCTGCTTGCCGGCGTTGCGATCGGTCCGTTCACGCCGGGGTTCGTCGGCGACCAGGCGCTGGCGCCGGAGTTGTCCGAGCTCGGCGTGATCCTGTTGATGTTCGGCGTCGGCTTGCATTTCTCGTTGGGCGATCTGCTCGCA
>Ga0193717_1000323_pt1 | contig 34715 bp, 10 predicted proteins | sample U2c2metaG_FD_145900 | JGI IMG/M metagenome (GOLD analysis project Ga0193717, IMG submission 145900) | Soil microbial communities from a riparian zone of the East river system, Colorado, United States - U2c2 | ecosystem: Environmental > Terrestrial > Soil > Riparian zone | place: USA: East River... | reverse complement strand
GCTCTTGTCGAGCACGCCGATCCGCTCCATCGAGTACTCCTCGGTCGCCTCTGCCTGCGCCGCCGACGGCTCCGCGAGCGTGACGCCGCAGTCCACCAACACCTTCGTGTCGGTCCACTTCTCCCCCAGCGTCCAGAACGTCGTGTCGGACGCGGCCTGGGCGAAGGTGAAGGTGAACTTGGCGAGCACGTCGGCGTGCGTGGACTTGATCTTGTCGCAGGCGGCCTCGTACTCGGCGAGGAGCTTGTCCGCCGCCGCCTTGCGACCGAGCACGTCGCCGACCTTCGCGGCGACCTCGGTGAGGCTGAGCTTCTGGAAGCTGATCACGACGGTCGGCGCGATACCGGTGAGCTGCTTGTACAGCGCGTCGTCGGTGTCGATGGTGCGCAGGATGAGGTCGGGCTCGGTGTCGGCGACCTTCTCCGGGTCCGGCACGGTGAAGTCGCCGACGAGCGGCACCTTCGCGAGCTTGGTCTCGTAGCGAGGCCCGGTGTCCGCGTAGCCGGCGCCGGACGCGGCGACCGGGACGAGCCCGAGGTCGACGACGGCGAACGCGCCGAAGAAGTCGGCGCAGGCGACCTTCGCCGCCTTCGCGGGCACGGTGACCTCGCCCTTGTCGGTCTGCACGGCGCGTTCCGCGGCAGTGCCACCCGCACCGCCGCTCTCGTCGTCGCCGCACGCGGTGAGCAACGCGATGGCGGCGACGCCCGCGGAGCCGGCGAGGAAGCTGCGCCTGCTTACGCTGCCGGACACGGTCAACCTGTTCACACGGACCTCATTTCCTCACCGGACGCCGGCGAGATCGGGGATGGGGCCGCTGTGGTGGTGGCAGTCGGTTCGGGGAGTCGCGGGTCGGTGCTGTGGTGGCGGCCGATGGGGACGATCAGCGGCGTGCCGGACACCGGGTCCGGCACGACGAGGTTGGGCAGGTCGAACACGTCGACGACGAGGTCGGAGGTGACGACCTCGGCAGGTCGGCCGGTGGCGACGACGGCGCCGTCCTTCATGGCGATCAGGTGGTCTCCGTAGCGGCAGGCCAGGTTCAGGTCGTGCAGGACCATGACGATGGTGGTGTCGTCGGCCCGGTTCAGGTCGGTCAGCAGGTCGAGCACCTCGACCTGGTGGGTGACGTCGAGATAGGTGGTCGGCTCGTCGAGCAGCAGGACGCCGGTCCGCTGCGCGAGCGCCATCGCGATCCACACCCGCTGCCGCTGCCCGCCGGACAGCTCGTCCACCGGCCGCTCGGCGAGATCGAGGGTGTCGGTGACGCGCATGGCCTCGGCGACCGCCTCGTCGTCGGTCACCGACCAGCGCCGGAACCAGCCGTGGTGCGGGTGTCGGCCGCGGCCGACGAGATCGGTGACGGTGATGCCCTCCGGCGCGATCGGGTGCTGCGGCAGGATGCCCAGCCGGGTGGCGACCTCGCGGGTCGGCATCCGGTGGATGTCGCGGCCGTCGAGCAGCACCTGTCCCTCGGCGGGCGCGAGCAGCCGGGCGAGGCCGCGCAGCAGCGTCGACTTGCCGCAGGCGTTGGCGCCGACGACGGCGGTGATGCGTCCGCGCGGGATCGTCACGGTGAGGTCGTGGACCACCTCGCGGCCGTCGTAGCCCAGCGTCACGCCCCGGCCGTCGAGCGCGCCGGGGCCCGTGCCGTTGCCGCCTGTCATCCGGCCCGTCCCATCCGGTTTGCCGTGGCCATCAGCCACAGGAGATAGGGGGCGCCGAGCACGCCGGTCACGACGCCGACCGGCAGCGCCACGATGCCCACCAGTGCCAGCACGTGCTGTGCGACGAGGTCGGAGCCGACCAACGCCACCGCCCCGACCAGTGCGGCGGGCACCAGCACGGAACCGTTGCCGTGGGTGAGGCGACGCGCGATGGGCGCGGAGACGAACGCGACGAACGCGACCGGTCCGGCGGCGGCGGTCGCGGCGGCCGCCAGCCCGACGGCGGTGGCGATGAGGCCGAGGCGGTGGCGTTCGACCCGGACCCCGAGCCCGGTGGCGGTGTCGTCGCCGAACTGCATGGGGCGCATGCCGGCGGCGAGCACGACCGCGACCGGGACGAGCACGAGCACCGCGACGGCCAGTGGCCCCACGTCGGTCCAGGTACGGGCGGTGAGGCTGCCGGTGAGCCAGACGAGCGCCTGCTGCGCGTCGCGTACCTGCGCCCTGGTCATCAGGTAGGACACGACACTCGAGAGCACGGCGGCCACGCCGATGCCGATCAGCACGAGCCGGTAGCCGCTGACCCCGCGCCGCCACGCGAGCGTGTAGATCAGTGCCGCGGTGCCGAGCGCGCCGGCGAAGGCACTGATCGAGACGGGCGCCCCGGTGGCGTCGAAGACCACGATCGCGACGACGGCGGCCGCGCTCGCGCCCATGGTGATGCCGATGATGTCCGGGCTGGCGAGGGGGTTGCGGACCAGCCCCTGGAAGATCGCGCCGGAGCTGCCGAACGCGACGCCCGCGAGCGCACCGGTCAGTGCCCGGGGCGCGCGGACCTCGGTGACGATGTACTCGGCGCGCCGGGTGCCGTGCCCGAACAGCGCCGTGACCACGTCGTCCGGCGCGATCGCCACGCTGCCGACGGACAACGCGGTGATGACGAGCGCGACCGCGAGCACCGCGAGCACCGTGCCGACGAAGAAGACCCGCCGCAGGCCGCGCCTGCGCACGGCCGCGACCCGCGCGACCGGGGTGCGGGTCGCGGTCACAGCTCGGCCACCTTCCGCCTGCGGACCAACAACACCAGCACCGGCGCCCCGATGACCGCGGTGACGACACCGACCTGCACCTCGCCGGGTGGCGCCACGACCCGGCCGATGACGTCGGCGGCGAGCAGCAACGACGGCGCGAGCACCATCGAGTACAGCAGGACCCACCGGTAGTCCGGGCCGGTGATCAGGCGCGCGGCGTGCGGGACGGCGAGCCCGACGAACGCGATCGGCCCGGCGATCGCGGTGGCGGCGCCGCACAGGGTGACCACCGCGAGCGCGGCGAGTCCCTGCGCCAGCGCGACGTGCACGCCGAGCGAGCGGGCCACGTCGTCGCCGAGCGCCATCGCGTTCAGCAGCCGGCCGCATATCAACGCCAGCACGGCTCCCACGGCGAAGAACGGGAGCGCCTGCTCGGCGACGGCCAGCTCACGGTTGGCGAGCGAGCCGACCTGCCAGAAGCGGAACTGGTCGAACGCGTCGGTGTCGGTGAGCAGTACCGCGGTGGTGACCGAGCCGAGCGCGGCGCTGATGGCGGCGCCGGCGAGGGCGAGCTTCACCGGGGTGACGCCGTCGCGACCGAACGAGCCGATCCGGTACACCAGCAGCCCGGCGGCCGCGGCGCCCGCGAAGCCGAACCACACGTAACCGTTGAAGGTCGTGGCCCCGAAGGCGCTGATGCCAAGCACCATCAGGAGTGCGGCGCCCGCGTTGACGCCGAGGATGCCGGGGTCGGCGAGCGGGTTGCGGGCGAGGCCCTGCATGACCGCGCCCGCGAGCCCCAGCGCGGCGCCGGCCAGGAGCCCGACGACCGTGCGCGGCACCCGCATCGTCGCGACGATCAGGTGGTCGGGGTTGTCCGGGTCGTAGCCGCGCAGGACGTCGAACAACGTGTGCAACGGCAAGGAAACCGAGCCGACGAGGATGCTGACGACCACCAGCGCGACCAGTACCAGCACCGACACGAGCAGGCCCGCGGCGAGCCGGGACGTGCGGGTGCCCTGCCCGCTGGTCGCCGAGGGGGTCGTCGTGGTCACCGCACCGCCCATTCTCGATCGCCACACGATTGGGCTAAGGCTAGCCTAAGCAAAGATACCGTTCCACAGTCGCAGGAGGTTGTCGGATGACCGCAGCTCAGCTACCGATGTTGGTCACGGTGACCGCGACCCGACCTCTCACCGAGCGGATGGTGCGGGTCACCCTCGCTGGCGACGGCCTCGTGGACTTCGACCACGACGGCCCCGACCACCTGGTTCGGCTGTTCATCCCGACCGCCCCCGGCGAGCCGACGCTGCCGGTGACGACCGACTGGTGGACCGAGCTGTGCGCGATGCCGGCGGCGACCCGCCCCGTCCTGCGCAACTACACGGTCCGCAGGCTCGACCGGGACCGGTGCGAGCTGGACATCGACTTCGTCCTGCACGGCCACGGCGAAGGCAGCGGTCCCGGTTCGGCGTGGGCGCGGGGCGCCGTGGCCGGCGACAAGATCGGTGTGCTGAGCGACGGCGCCGACTACCGCCCGCCGGCGGACACCGACTGGCAGTTGATCGTCGGTGACGAGTCCGCGCTGCCCGCGGTCGCCGCGATCGTCGAGCAGCTACGCTCCCCCGCCGTCGTCCTCCTCGAGGTCGCCGACGCGGTCGACGAGCTGTCCCTGGAGCTGCCCGCCGACACCACCGTGACCTGGTTGCACCGCGGCGCCGCCACCCGTGGCGACACGGCCCTCGCCGCGCTGCGGGAACGGGAACTGCCCGCCGGCACGCCGTACGCGTGGGTCGCCGGCGAGTCCGCGCTCGCCACCGGGATACGCAGACACCTCGTGAACGACCGCAGCATCGCCAAAGAACGCATCTACTTCTGCGGCTACTGGCGCGCAATGCCCTGAAGGGCCCCTTCGGGGCGCTCAACGCCCTGAAAGGGCCCTTCAGGGCACCGTCAGCTCGGCCATGATCGCTTTGCCTTCCGCCGCCAGGTCTGGGCGTCGTTCGTGCTGGGGGAGCCACTCGCCTAGTTCTTCGCCGCGTACTCGGGCCGCCGATCGCTGGCAGCAGTACACCATGCTGTCGCTCCACCCCTCGACGATGTGCCGCTTGATGCGGTCGTCAGCCAGGTCGGTGCGCTGCGTCAGGCACCATGCGTAGTAGTCCGCCCACTCGTCGTAGGCCGCGGCGAGTTCCGCTTTTGGTGGCGCGTTTCTTTCGACCGCGAAGTGCCAGCCCGGGTAATCGTCAACGCAAACGTCAGAATTGTTGACGTAGAGGAACCTTTTGAGGTGTGGCCACCGTGTGGCGATTCCGTCGCCTTTTGGGGTGAATGTTTGTTCGTGCACCTGTCGCCTCCCGTATTGCTCGTATCGGGGACACTAGGTTCCGTTGCGGAAAGCCGCTCGGGCTTTCACGGGTGGGAAGGTGTGACCGTGCCGAACAAACGACAGCCCCCTCGGCCCCGGGACCGGATCGTCGGCGCTCGCCTGCGCGCGATCCGCAAGGAGCGAACGGGTTTCAGCCTCGAGACGGCGGCGACGATGCTGGGGTGGAGCCTCGCGACGATGTCCAGAATCGAGAACGGGCAACGCCGCATCAGCACCGAAGAGGTGGCCATGATATTGACCGCCTACCGCATTCCGTCGGCCGAACGAGAGGAGATTATCGCGGAGGCCAGAGCGGAGAACGCATCGGGCTGGTGGGACCGACCACTACCCGGCGTGCCAACGGAAATGGGAACGCTCGCCAGCTACGAATCAGACGCCAACGGCCTCACCGACTGGGCGGTGTCGCTGGTGCCGGGCCTCCTCCAGACCGAGGGCTATGCCATGGCGCTCATGCTCTCGGACGACATGACACCGGATATAGCAGAGCTGCGGTGGGTGGCGAGACGAAGGCGACAGAAGATTCTCGGCACCAAGGACTACCGGACTTACATCAGCGAGACCGCGCTACAGACACGGTTCGGCAACCCTGAGGGCTTCCGGACGCAGATCAAGCACCTTCTGGGAGCACGTGAACGTGGTATCCCCGTCCGGATCGTCCCAGAGCATCTGCCGTTCGGGCTGGTCAGTCATTCCTGGCTCTACATGACGTTCCCCCACACCACACCCGTGGTGAACGTCGAGGTCGCCGAGGGCGGGGTCTACCTGCACGACGAACAGGCGGAGCCCTACGCCAAGGTGCTCGCCAAGTTGGATCACATCGCCCTTCCCACCCGTGAAAGCCAGACTAAGCTCAGATCAATTCTGAAGGAGGCGTGATCGTGGAGTGGCGCAAGTCGAGCTTCAGCGGGTCTGGCGGTAACTGTGTGGAGGTCAGGCAGGACCTGGCCGCAGTCCGGGACAGCAAAAGCGCAACAGCGCCGGCGCTGACCGTCGACCTCGCCGCGTTCGTGACCGTGGTGAAGGCCGGCAGGCTCGACCGCTGACAAAGGGCCACGCCCTGAAGGCCACCTTCAGGGCGCGACCGAACCCCTAGTGACCGTGGCCGGGCGGCATCGGGTGGCCGTGCTGCTGCTCGATCTTCATCACCTCGGCCGGCATCACCACGAACGGGCGCATCATGCCCATGTCCTCGTGGTCACGCATGTGGCAGTGGTGCAGGAACCGTCCACTGTGGTCGAACCGGGCCGCGACCGTGACGGCCTCGGCGTTGTTGACCTGCACGACGTCCTTCCAACCGCCCTCGACGGGGGTGACCTCGCCGACGGACGCGAACTCCAGCGGCGCGGTCGTGCCGCCGCCGACCGTGCGGCCCTGACCGTCCAGGATGAACTCGAACTTCTCCGCCACGTCGTAGTGGTGGCGCTGGGTGACGCGGAAGTGCGTGGCGTGGATGTGTTGCGGGTGCGGCCATCCGGCCACGTCGAGGTTCATCCACGTCCACCGCTCCCAGCTACCGGTCGCGGCCATGAACGACACCGGGTCGTTGAAGTGCCGCGCCGTCCGCTCGTACGTGCGGACCGTCCCGTCCTGGCCGCGGACCTGCACGACGCCGTCGATCGGGAACGGGCCGGGCGGCGCGGGCACCGCACGCATCTCCCACTGCTCGATCTGCCCGGTGCCCAGCGGCGGGAACATGATCATGCGCTCAGGCGCCGCCGCGACCGCCGCGGCGGCCGGCTCTGGGAAGGCACGGTCGAGCTTCTTGGGCGGCGCGTAGGCGGCACCACCGCGCCCGGACACCCGGAACTCCATCACCTGCGGCCACGGACCCGGGTCGTAGTCCTCGTTGACGAGCCGCACCCGCTTGCCGCGCAACGCACCGAAGTCGACGAGCACGTCGACGCGTTCTGCCGCGGCGACCGGCAGCGCGCCGTCGATCGCGACCGGCGCGGACAGCAGACCGCCGTCGGTGCCGACGAGCTTGACCACGCCGGCGGGCACCGGTGTGCCGTCAGAGAACGTCAGGCGCAGCACGTAAGGGCGCACGTTCGACACGTTCGCGATCCGCAGCCGGTACCAGCGCGGCTCGACGTCCAGGTGCGGCCAGATGATCCCGTTGACGGTGGTGAACGGCCCGGAGAACGACGTCGCCTGCAGCTCGGGTTCCATCGTGTACATGACCGTCTTGTACAACTGGGTGCCGGTCAGTTTGCCGGCCGCGTCGAGGTCGAAGTTGCGGTCGCACAACACAAGTGGCACCTCGTGCTTGCCGGACGGCAGCCCTAGCTGCTCCTCCGCGCGGTCGCGGATCACGTACAGCCCACTGAGACCGGCGATGGTGTTCCACCGCGAGATCGGCATCGCGTGGTCGTGGTACCAGAGCAGCGTCGCGCGCTGGTCGTTCGCGTACTCGACGACCTGCACGTCACCCGGCGGGATGCCCGCTTCCGGCCAGCCGTCGTTGCCCATGCCGGTCTCGGCGCCGTGCAGGTGCACGACGGTCCACGGCGGCAGGTTCGACACGTCGACCAGCTCTGGCGCGCCGTCGCGGCCCGGCCGGTCCCACAGCGGCGGGTCGGCCTCGGCGATCATCGGGGCCACCGCGACGAGTGGCATCTTCCCGCTCAGCTCGTTGACCCAACGCACCCGCGTGCGCCGGTCGGCCCGCACCTCGATGGTCGGACCCGGCACGGTGCCGTCGAAGCCCCACACGGTCGTCGTGGGTAGCTGGGAGTGCATGCGCACCCGCGCGACCCGCATCCGCACCGTCACCTCGCCGGTGTGGTCGGGACGCACGGTGCGGGGAATCGGCAGCGCGTCCCGGAACGGCTCGAGTGGTTCCGGGTGCGCGTTCTGCCGATAGGCGACGCGGGTGACCGATGGCGCGCCGCGGCCGGGTAACCGGGGCAGTCCGCTGGCCGCCACCGCAGAGGCCACCGAGCGCGGGCCGTCGGCCGGTGCGCCGGCGACCAGGTCGTACAGCGCCGGCAGCGGTCCGCCGGGCAGCACCACGGGAACCACCGCGGCGGTGGCGAGACCGCCGACCAGCAGCCTGCGGCGGGACCAGCGCCGTCCGTCTTCCTCGACGTTGGTGGGTGTCATCGGGTCTCCTCTTGTGGCGGGGCGAGCAGGGCGCCGACGGTGCGGCGTTCGAAGATGTCGCGCGGCGTGAGCCGGAACCCGGCGGCGATGACCCGCATGGACGCGAGGCTGTCGCCACCGAGTGCGAGGAAGTCGTCGTCGAGGCCGACCCGCTCGACGCCGAGCGCGTCCGCGAACACCTGGCACAGCCGGTGTTCCTCGTCGGTGCGCGGGGCGCGGTAGGGCACGGCGGAGGTGAACCGGGGTGCGGGCAGGCGGGCACGGTCGACCTTGCCGTGCGCGGTGAGCGGCAGCGCGTCGAGCGCGGTGACCGAGGCGGGCACCATGAACTCGGGCAGCCGCGCGGCGACCCAGGACCGCAGCTCGCCCTCGTCCACCCTCGGCGCCACGTACCCGGCGAGCCGCCCGTTCACGGCGGTGACCACCGCCTGTGAAACCTCTGGGTGGGCAGCGAGCGCGGCCTCGACCTCACCGAGTTCCACGCGGAACCCGCGCACCTTCACCTGGCCGTCGGCGCGGCCGAGGAAGTCGATCGCGCCCCGGTCGGTCCAGCGGGCGAGATCGCCGGTGCGGTACATGCGGGCGCCCGCGACGAACGGGTCGGCGACGAACCGGTCGGCCGTCGACGCCGGCGCGCCGAGGTAGCCGCGGGCGACACCGGCGCCCGCGAGGTACAGCTCGCCGGCGACCCCCGGCGGCACCGGCCGCAGCGCGGTGTCGAGGACGTAGGCGCGGGTGTTGTCGACCGGGGCGCCCACCACCGGGGTGGGGCTGTCCGGCACGAACGCGGCGAGCGCGTCGACCGTGCACTCGGTCGGCCCGTACAGGTTCACCGCGATCAGGTCGGGGGCCTCGGCGAGCCCGCGCCATTGCGCGTCGCCGACCGCGTCGCCGCCGAACCCGATCATCGGGAGCGTGTCGAGCGCGCCGAGGTCGGTGAGCGGACCGAGCATCGCGGGTGGGACTTCGACGAAGTCGATGCGCTGTGCCACAAGGAGGTCGGCGACGGCAGCCGGGTCGGCGCGGTCGTCGTCGGGGACGACGTGCACGGTGTGGCCGTCGAAGAGCCACAGCTGCGGCTGCCAGGCCGCGTCGAACGCGAACGGCCAGAGGTGCGCCACGTTCAGCCGGTCCCGGCCGGTGCGGGCGCGGAGGGGATCGTAGAGCGCACGGCGGTGGCTCGCGAACAGGTTCGCGATCGAGGAATGCGTGACCACCACGCCCTTGGGTTTCCCGGTGGAGCCGGACGTGTAGATGAGGTACGCCGGATGGTCCGGCCGCGGCCGGCGGTCGGACGGCGTCGCGGGTTGCCCGGTCACCTCGGGACTCGTGGGGTCGAGCGCGTGCTCGAGGTCGTGGCGGGTGGTGATCACCGCCGCGGGTTCGGCGTCGGCGAGGATGGTGGCGACGCGTTCCGGCGGGTAGCCGGGGTCGATCGGCAGATAGACCGCACCTGCCAGCAGGACCGCGACCATGGCGGTCATCGCGGTGACCGAGCGGTCGAGGACCACGGCCACCACCTTCTCCGGGCCGGCGCCGCGATCGACGAGCGCGCGGGCGAGCCGGTTCGCGTCGTCGGACAGTTCGCCGAACGTCCTGCTGTGCTCGCCGCACACGACCGCGAGCTGGTCGGGATCCCATTCGACCTGACGCGAGAACAGGTCGGGCAGCAACTCGCCGGCCCGGTGTTGAGCGCCCGTGCCGAAGACCCGGACCTGGTCGCGTTCGACGATCGACGCCGACGGCAGGGCCGCGAGCGGTGCGTCCGGCCGGCGGACGAGCGCGGCGAGGACCTCGGTGAGCCGGTCGCCGATGCGGGCCGCGGCGTCGTCGTCGAACAGGTCGACCCGGTACTCCAGCACGATCGCCAGGCCGTCGGCCGGGAAGACGGTGACGGTCAACGGGTAGTGGGTCAGGGACCGGCCACCCGCGACGGCGACGTCGAGCCCGCCCGCGGTCTCCGCGGCACGCAGCGCGTCCTCGTCGATGGGGAAGCTCTCGAACACCAGCAACGTGTCGAACAAACTCCGGTGGCCGGTCCAGCGTTGGAGGTCCGCCAGTCCGGTGTGCTGGTGCTCGATCAGCCGTGCCTGCGCGAGCTGCAGCTCGGCGAGGCTGTCGCGGACGGTCGTGGCCATCGGCAGCCGGACCCGCACCGGCACGGTGTTGATCATGAGGCCGAGGATCGCGCCGACGTCGGGCAGATCGGTGCTGCGACCGGACACGGTGGCGCCGAACACGACATCGGTGCTGCCGGTGGCGCGGCCGAGCACGACCGCCCAGGCGAGCTGTAGCACGGTGTTGAGGGTGACGTCGCTCGCGCGGGCCAGCGCGGTCAGGTCCCCGGCGAGGCCGTCGGGCAGGGTCAGCGGCAGGAGCCGGGCGCTCTCGGTCGTGGTGCCGGGTGCCGGTCCGGCGAGCAGCGTCGGGCCCGCGATGCCCGTGAGTGCGGCCTGCCACGCCGCCCGCGCCGCGTCGTCGTCCTTGCCTGCCAACCATTCCAGGTACGAGCGGAAGCCGGTGTCCTCAGTGGACGGCACGTCGAGTCCGGCGTAGGTGGCGAACAGCTCACGGGCGAGCAGCGGCACTGACCAGCCGTCGAGGATGGTGTGGTGGTTCGTGATCACGAGCCGGTGTTCGTCGGCCGTGACCCGGACCAGTGCGAGCCGCAGCAGCGGTGGCGTGGCGAGGTCGAACCGGGCAGCGCGTTCGCCCGCGGCGACGTCGGCGATGTCCGTGCCGGTGTGTTCGGACCACGGCAGCGTCAGTCCGGAGTGGACGACCTGGGCGACCTCGCCGTCGGGGAGCACGCGGAAACCGGCTCGTAGCGCGGGATGCCGGTCGAGTACGCGCTGTGCCGCGTCCCGCAGTCGGTCCGGGTCGAGCGCTCCGGTCAGGCGCAGGACGAGCTGCATCGTGTAGACGTCGTCGGCGTCCGGGTCGAAACCGGACAGGAAGACCATGCCGCGCTGCAACGGGGTGGCAGGCAGGACGTCGGTGACACCAGGTTCGGCGAGGAGGTCGGCGTGCTTGTCGCGCCACGCCAGCAGCACGGCGGTCCCACTGTCTGATGTGGACTCGGCGCGTTGGGTTCGGCCGACGGCGGCGAGTGCGGCGACCGTCTTGTGCTCGAACACGTCCCGAGGGCGGAGCGCCAGCCCGGCCGCGCGGGCGCGGCTGACGAGCTGGATGCAGACGATGCTGTCGCCGCCCAGCTCGGCGAACCCGTCGTGCGCGCCGACCGACGGCAGGCCGAGGACGTCGGCGAAGATCGCGGCGAGGACGCGTTCGTCGTCCGTGGCAGGCAACGCGGTGCCGGTGAGCGCAGCGAGGTCGGGTGCGGGCAGCTCGCGGCGGGCGATCTTGCCGCTGGGGGTGGTCGGCAGGGCGTCGAGGCGCACGAACACCGACGGCACCTGGTGTTCGGCCAACTGGCGGGCCGCCGCGGCCCGGACCGCGGCGGTGTCGAGCGGGCCGCCGTCCTCGGTGACGAGGTACCCGACCACGCGGGTGGGTCCGTCGTCGTCGGTGCGGACCGCGACCGCCGCGCCCGAGATGCCGTCGATCCGGCTGAGCACCGACTCGATCTCGGCGGGCTCGACACGGAACCCGCGGATCTTCACCTGTTCGTCGGTGCGTCCCAAGTGGACGATCGTGCCGTCGGTACCCAGTCGCACGAGGTCGCCGGTGCGGTACAGCCTGCCTGGACCGAACGGGTCCGCGACGAACCGGTCGGCGGTCAGCGCGGGCTGCCGGAGGTAGCCGCGGGCAAGGCCGTCGCCGGCCAGGTACAGCTCGCCGACACCGCCCGGCGGGACCTCGCGCAGCCAGCCGTCCAGCACGCGGGCCACGGTGTTCGCGACCGGGGTGCCGAGACTGAGAGCCGTTGCGGCATCGGGACAGTAGAGGCTGTCGCCGCTGGCTTCCGAGCAGCCGTACAGGTTCACGATCCGGCCGTTCGACGCCGCGCCGAGCGCGGCGAGATGCGCCGCGGTCAGGGCTTCGCCGCTGGAGATCCACAGCCGCACCGAGTCCAGCGCGCCGCCGCCGTGGTCGGCGAGAGTGCGCAGCAGGCTCGGGACACCGGTGACGCGGGTGGGCCGGTGGGACTTGATCAGGTCGACGAGCGCCAGCGCGTCGGTGCGGTCCCGCTCGGGGGCGAGAACGACGAGTGCGCCGGCGATCAGTGCGCCGAGCAGTTCCGTTGAGCCGTCGAGGAAGCTGATGGAACTCTTGGCCAGCACCACCTCGGACGGACCGAGGGGTTCGGCGCGCTGGAGCCATTCGAGCCGGTTCGCGAGGCCGGCGCGGGTGCCGACGACACCCTTGGGCTGGCCGGTGGAGCCGGAGGTGTAGACGAGATAGGCGGGGTGGTCGGGCCGCACGGTCACGATGGGCGCTGGTCCGGTCTGTTCGATGGTCGTGAGGTCCACTTCGGACGCCAGACCGGTGAGCGATGTCGGCAGCGCTCCCCTGGTGAGCACGAGCTCCGGGCGGGCGTCGGTGAGCATGAACCGCAGCCGCTCCTCCGGGTAGCCGAGATCCAGCGGCAGGTAGCAGGCGCCCGCGCGGAGCACCGCGAGCAGCGCGACGACCAGGTCGGCGTGGTAGCCGGTGGCGAGCCCGACGACCGACTCCGGGCCGACGCCACGGGCCGCGAGGGTCGCGGCGAGCGCGTCGACGCGACGGTGCAACTCCCCCGCTGTCAGGACATCCGGCCCCGCGATCAGGGCCACCGCGTCCGGGTCGGCCGCGAGCCGCGTGGTGACGAGCGAGGTGACGTCGGGGTGCGTGATCTCGTCGGCAGGGCCGGCGATCGACGTGTGGCCGGCGGCGAGTACACGGCCAACGGGCAGGGCCGGGTCGGCGACGACGGCGGAGAGCAACGCACGCAGGTGCGCGAGAATCCCGTTGGCTGTCGCGGGATCCAGGGCGTCCGGCCGGTGCTTCACCTCGAACCGCAGCCGGCCGCCGCCGGGGACGACGGTCAGCATCACCGGGTAGTGCGCGCCGTCGTGGCCCGACACCCGCGCCACGCGCAGGCCGGTGCCGGCCTCGGCGTCCTCGAGCGCGGCCTCGTCGACCGGGTAGTTCTCGATCACGAGCAGGGAGTCGAACAGCTCCCCCGCACCCGCGACCCTGGTCACCGACGCGAGGTCGAGGTACTGGTGGTCGAGCAGCGCGGTCTGCTCGGTTTGCAGCCTGCGCAGGAAGTCCGCGAACGGTTCGTCGTGCCGCAGCCGGCCGCGGACGGGCACGGTGTTGAGGAACAACCCGATCGCCGCGCCGACGCCCGGCACCTCGGCGGGCCGCCCGGCCACCGCCTGGCCGGTGACCACGTCGGTGCTGCCGGCGTACGCGGCGAGCACGGTGAGCCAAGCGGCCTGCAGGACGGTGTTGAGGGTGACGCCGGTGGCGCGCGCGAGGGCGACGACCCGGTCGTGTTCGACGCCGTCGAGTGTCAACGCGGTGCGCGTGACCGGACCCGGTGCCGGCCGGCCCGAGGTGAACGGGGTGCAGGAGCCGACCTCGGTGAGCGCTGTCCGCCAGGCGTGTTCGCTCGTGGCGCGGTCCCGGTCGGCGAGCCACGCGAGGTAGTCGCGGTACTGTCCCTCGGGCGGCGGCGCGACCGGATCGCGGTACAGGGCAAGGAGTTCCCGCACCAGCAACGCGTTGGACCACCCGTCGAGCAGGATGTGGTGGCTCGTGATCAGCAGGCGGTGCCGGTCATCTCCGGTGCGCAGCAGGTGGAACCGGAACAGCGGCGGCGTCGTCAGGTCGAACCGGATCGCGCGCTGCTCGGCGCCGACTCGCTCGGCCTCCGCGCGCGGATCGGGCAGCCCGCGCAGGTCCCACTCGGTCCACTGTGGATCGACGGTCTCCGGGATCAGCGCGACCGGGTGGTCGACCTCCTCAAACCAGAAGCAGGCACGCAGGTTCGGGTGCCGGTCCAGCAGCGCGTGCACGGCACGTCGCAGCCGGGCGGGTTCGAGGTCGCCGGTGAGGTCGACGGCGAGCTGGACGGTGTACACGTCCGGCCCGTCCGGCTGGTAGCTGCTGAGGTAGAGCAACCCTTCCTGCAACGGCGACAGCGGCAGGATGTCGGCCAGTGCGGGAGCATTCATCGCGTCGCCCATTTCGCTCGGATCCGGTCGAGTTGTCCCTGGTTCAGCCGCGTGAGCGGCACGTCGACGGGGGTGTGCGCGCCGGCGTCGGGACGGTCCGCGGCGGCGGTGACCGCGCACAGCGCGCGGTCGAGGAGGTCGGCGAAGGTCGTCACCGTGGCCTCGTCGAGCACTCCGGTGGCGTAGGCAAGGTCGATCCGCAGCCGCAGCCCGTCCTGGGTGTCGAGCGCGACGGCGTCGATGCTGAGCACATGGTCGACGCGGCGGTCGTCGTCGACCGTGCCGCCGATGCCGCCGTCCACCGGCTGCCAGCCCTGGGCCGTGCCGGCGCTCGCGCCGAGCCTGCCGAGGTAGTTGAACGCCACCAGCGGCGCCGGCAGGTCGGCCAGGTCTTCCTGCCGCAGGCCGAAACCGATGCCGTCGTCCGGCACGCGGCGCAGGTGTTCCTTGATCTCACGCACGACTCGTTCGGCGAGCGCGGGGTCGCGTTCCGCGTCCGCGACGCCGATGCCGGTGGTGCGCAAGCGGACCGGGTGGATGCTGGTGAACCAGCCGATGGTCCGCGACAGGTCGGTGCCGGGCACCTGGTCCTGCGCGCGGCCGTGGCTCTCCAGATCGACCACGAGGTCGTCGGCGCCGGTCCAGCTACGGGCCGCGAGGGCGAGACCGGTGAGCAGGACCTCGTCGACGCGGGCCCGCAACCGGCCGGGCACGGTGGTGACGAGGTCGTCCGCCGGGAGGGTGCGGCGCAGGTGCGCGACCGTGGCGTGGGTGTCGCGGTCGGGGTCGAACTCACGGCGGCCGAGCCGGGCCAGTGGCGCGGACAACACCTGGCGCCAGTAGCCCGTCTCCCCTGCCTTGCGTGCCGCGGCCCCGGCGAGCCCGGTCGCCCAGGTGCGCAACGAGGTGCGGACCGGGCGCAGGTTCGGCTTGGTGCCGGCCGCCGCCGCGCGGTAGGCGGATTCCAGGTCCGGCAACAGGATCCGCCACGAGACGCCGTCCATGACGAGGTGGTGCACGAGGATCAACAGCTCGGCGGGTTCGCCGGGGCCGTGGTCGAACAGCACGGCCGCGAGCAGCTCACCCGCCTCGGGGTCGAGGCGGGCCCGCGCGCGGAGGAACCCGTCGCGAGGCGGTTCCGCGCCGGGTGCGCAGGCGATGACCTCGAGCGGATCGCCGACCAGGTCGGGCGAGCCGATGACGAGCCGTGGCTCGCCGGACCGGTCGAGGCGGCCCCGCAGTGCGTGGTGGTGCCGCAGTACCGCGGTGAACGCGACGCGGAGCGCGTCCACGTCGACGTTCTCGGGCAGACGCACGAGCATCGACTGGCCGAACTTCTCGATGGCCGGGTCGCGGCTGACGAACCTGCGCATGATCGGCGTGAGCGGCACGTCGCCGACGCCGTCGTCGTGCACGTCCGGCGCGGCCAGTTCAGTGGCAGCCTGGGCGAGCGCCCGGACCGTCCTGCGTTCGAACACGTCGCGCGGGGTGAGCGCGAGGCCGCGTTCGCGCGCGGCGGCGACGAGCTGGATGGACAGGATGCTGTCGCCGCCCAGCTCGAAGAACGCGTCGGTGGCGCCGATGTCGTCGCGACCGAGCAGCTCGCGGAACAGGGCGAGCAGCGTCTCCTCGCGCCGCCCTTCCGTTGGCGTACCAGAATCGCGCGGGGTGTGGTCCGGCGTCGGCAGCGCGTCGCGGTCGAGCTTGCCCGCGACGGTCAGCGGCAGCGCGGGAAGCCACACCCAGGCCGACGGCACGAGGTACTCCGGGAGCCGCGCGGTGACGGCGGCGCTGATCGTCTCGACGGGTGGCTGTTCGCCGTCGGCGACGAGGTAGCCGACGAGCACCCGCCTGCCGCCGTCGAGCTCCCGCGCGGCGACCGCGGCCGCGCCGATGCCGGGCTGGTCGACGAGCACGGCTTCGATCTCGGCCGGCTCGATGCGGTAGCCGCGCACCTTGATCTGGTCGTCGACCCGGCCGAGGTACTCGAGGAGGCCGTCCTCGGTCCACCGCACCAGGTCGCCGGTGCGGTAGAGCCGGGAACCGGGCGCGCCGAACGGGTCTGCGACGAACCGGCCCGCGGTCAGTCCGGGCTGGCCGAGGTAGCCGCGGGCAAGGCCGGTGCCGCCGAGGTACAGCTCGCCGGTGACACCGGGTGGCACGGGCACGAGCTCGGGGCTGAGCACGTAGGCGCGCTTGTTGACGTCCGGGCGGCCGATCGGCAGGACGGCCGGCGCCCAGTCGGGATCGGCGCGCCAGAGCGTGGCGTTGACCGTGTGCTCGGTGGGACCGTAGGCGTTGAGCAGGATCCGGCCGGCCGCCCAGCGGTGCACCAGTTCGCGGCGCAGCGCCTCGGTGCCGACGATCAGCGTGGTGTCGGCCGGGAGCGCCGACACGTCCGGCAGCGACGACACCACCGACGGCGGGATCACGAAGTGGGTCACCGCGTTCTCGTGCGCGTACGCGCCGAGTGCCGCGCCCGCTCTTGCGTGTTCCGGCAGGAGGAACAGGCTCGCGCCACAGAGGATCGAGATGCTCAGCTCGGCAAGGGACACGTCGAACGAGAACGACGCGAACTGGCCGACCCTGGCGCCAGGCCCGCTCTCGGACCCGCCGGCCATGGTGGCGATCAGGCTGCCGAGACCGCCGTGTGGCACGGCGACGCCCTTGGGCCTGCCGGTCGAGCCGGACGTGTAGATCACGTACGCCAACGAGTCCTGGCCGATCCTGGCGGTGTCGGGGTCGGCGCCCGCGGGGATCGTGGTGTCCCACGCGGTGTCGACGGGCACCACGGGGATGCGCTCTGCGCCGTCCGGACCGGCCGGCCCGGCGGCGATCACCAGCGCGGGTCGCGCGTCGGCGAGGACGTGCCGGACGCGAGCGGCCGGGTGACTCGGGTCGACCGGCAGGTACGCGGCACCCGCCTTGGCGACGGCGAACATCGCGACGAGGAACTCGGCCGACCGCGGCAGCGCGATCGCGACGATCGACTCCGGCGGCAGCCGCCGTTTTAGCAAGACGTGTGCGAGCCGGTTGGCGAGCGTGTTCAGCTCGGCGAAGGTGAACCGGCGGTCGCCGTCGACCAGCGCGAGCGCGTCGGGCCGCGCGGCGACCTGCGCCTCGAACAACTGCGCCAGGTTTCCTTGCGGGACAACGGCATCGGTGGCGTTCCACTCGGTCAGTACCAACGTCTGCTCGGCGGCGGTGAGCACGCTGACCGACCCGATCCGGGCGTCCGGGCGGGTGGCGAGCGCGTCGAGGACGCCCGTGAGCCGATCCAGGAGCCCGGTCGCGGTGTCGGCGTCGAACAGGTCGGTCGCGTAGGTCAGTGCGAGGGTGAGTCCCGGTTCGCCGCGGGTTTCGCGGACGCCGAACGTGAGGTCGAACTTGGCGATGGCGACGCCGGGGTCGATCTCCTCGGTGCGCAGTCCCGGCAGCCCGAGTTCGGCCTCGTCGACGAGCCGGTGCGTGGCGACCACCTGGAACAGCGGGTGCCGCGACATCGACCTCGGCGGCGACAGGTGATCGACGAGCCGTTCGAACGGGACGTCCGCGTTGGCGAACGCGTCGAGGGTCGTGCGGCGGGTGCGGTCGAGCAGCTCGGCGAACGTCGGGTCGCCGGCGAGGTCGTGGCGCAGCACGAGGGTGTTGACGAAGAAGCCGACGAGGTCGTCGAGCGCCGGGTCGGTGCGGCCGGCGACCGGGCTGCCGAGCGGGAGGTCCGTGCCGGCGCCGAGTTTGCCGAGCAGCACCGCGACCGCGGCCTGAAGGGCCATGAACACGGTGACGCCGTGCCGGGTAGCGGCCTCGCGGACCGCGGCGGCCAGCTCGGGTGGCAGGTCGCGGACGAGCTCCGCGCCGCGGTAGGTCGCCACCGGTGGGCGGGGGCGGTCGGTGGGCAGGTTCAGCTCGTCGGGCAGGCCGGCGAGCGCGGTCGTCCAGTGTTCGAGCTGTTGGCCGGTGTCGATGTCTTGTTGCCACAGCGTGTAGTCCGCGTACTGGACCGGCAGCGGCGTCCACTGTGGCCGGTCGCCGGCCGTGCGGGCGGCGTAGGCCGTGGCGAGGTCGGCGAAGAGCGGACGCGCGGACCACTCGTCGGCGGCGATGTGGTGCACGAGGAACAGCACGACGTGATCGGCGCCCGGCCGCAGAACGGTGACCCGCAACGGAAGTTCGTCCGCGAGGCGGAACGGGTGCCGCGCGGCGTCGGCGAGACGTGCGGACAGGTCGGCTTCTGTGGTGTCGAGGACGTCGAACGGCACCTCGGCGGTGGCCACCACCTCCTGGGTCGGGGTGGCGCTGTCGGGGTAGCGGGTGCGCAGGATCTCGTGCCGGGCAACGACATCGGCCACCGCCAGGCGTAGCGCGACGACGTCGAGGTCGCCGGTGAGCCGCGCGGCGAACGGGAGGTTGTAGGTGTCGCTCGGCCCTTCCATGCGGTGGATGAACCAGAGTCGTTGCTGCGCAGGGGACAGTGGCAACACAGTGGGCCGGTCGACTGGCCGCAGCGGTGGCCGGTCGGTTCCCGGCCGCAGGCGAGTCGCGAGCTGGCGGACCGTGGGGGCGTCGAACACGTCCGCGACGGTGATGCGTGCGCCGAACGCGGCGGCGACCCGGGCAACGAGCCGCACTGCGAGGAGAGAATGCAGGCCCAGTGCGAAGAAGTCCTCTGTCACGCCGAGGTCGGGGCGGCCGAGCAGACCGGCGACGATCCCGCTGAGGAGGTCCTCGGCCGGGTCTCGCGGCGCGATGTCCACGGTGGCCCCGGCGATGGGGTCGGGCAGGGCCTTGCGGTCCAACTTTCCGCTGGGTGTCAACGGAAGCTCGGCCAGCTCGACGATCAGGTCCGGCACGAGGTGCGCGGGCAGCCGCGCCACCAGCGCGGCCCGCAGGGTGGCCGCGTCGCCGCCGACCACGTACGCGACCAGGCGGCGGTCGCCGTGACCGTCGTCCGCGGCGACAACCGCCGCCGCGCGCACGCCGGGCCGCGCGGTGAGCGCGGCCTCGACCTCGCCGGGTTCGACGCGGACGCCGCGGACCTTCACCTGGTCGTCGGTGCGGCCGAGATAGTCGAGTGCGCCGTCGGGGCGGATCCGCACCAGGTCACCGGTGCGGTACAACCGCTCGCCTTTCGTGTGCGCGATGAAGCGGGTCGCGGTCAGTCCCGGTCGGGCGTGGTAGCCGCGGGCGAGCTGGACGCCGCCCAGGTACAGCTCTCCCGCCACCCCGTCGGGCACCGGTCGCAGCAACTGGTCGAGCACGTGCACGGTCGTGTTCCACACCGGACGTCCAATGGAGACGGTGTCGTTGACCGCGTGGTGGGTGACGTCGACCGTGGCTTCGGTGGGGCCGTACAGGTTGTGCAGCGCCGCGCCGGGCATCGCCGCCCGGCAGCGGGCTGCCAGGTCGGGGGTCAGTGCCTCGCCGCTCGTGATGATGAGCCGCAGACCGGGTGCCCGCTGCCCGTCGAGGAACGCTCGCAACATGGACGGTACGAAGTGCGCGACCGTGACGCCTTGCCGTTCGATGATCTCGGCGAGGTGCGCGGGGTCGCGGTGGCCGCCCGGCTCGGTGAGCACGAGTGTGGCGCTTGCCAACGCTGGCAGGAAGAACTCCCATACCGACACGTCGAAACCGGCGGGGGTCTTCTGCACGATCCGGTCCGCGGAGCCGATGTCGTAGGCCGCGCGCATCCATTCGAGACGGTTGACGAGCGCGCGGTGGGTGAGCACGGCGCCCTTCGGGGTGCCGGTCGAGCCGGACGTGTAGATCACGTAGGCGGCGGAGTCGGGGTTGAGCACCGGGTCGGTGAACGGCGCGGCCGTGATCTCCCGGAGGTCGGACAGCGTGAGTGCGGCGCCCGCGTCGTCGAGCACGAACCGGGTCCGCTCTGCCGGGTCGTCGGGGTCCACCGGGAGATAGGCGGCGCCGGCGCGGAGGATGCCCCACAACGCGACGACGAGCTCTACCGACCGCGGGATCGCCACGGCGACAACGCTTTCCGGCCCGATGCCGTGCGCGGTCAGGTGCGCCGCGACCGCGGCGCTGTCCCGCAGCAGCTCGGAGTACGTGAGCGTCCGGTCACCGCGGACGACGGCGACCGCGTCCGGTGCCGCGCGCAGCAGCCGGTCCACTATCGTGCCGGGCCCCACCGGCCGCGCGGTGTCGTTGCGCTCCCGTGTACCGGCTTGCTCGACCGGCAGCCGTACGTCCACCTGGGACAGTCGGGTCGCGGGTGTCTCCGCGACTCGGCTCAGCAGCGCCACCAGGCGTTCGATCAGGGCCGTCACCGTGGTGCGGTCGAACAGGTCGGTGGCGTAGTTGACCGACACGGTCAGCCCGTCCACACCGGGCAGCTCGTCGAACGCGAACGCGAGGTCGAACTTCGCGGCGTTGAGCGCGGCGGGCACGACCTCGGCCGTCAGACCGGCGAACTCCGGTGCGTCGAGCTGGCGGTAGTTGTGGTTGACCAACACAGGGAACAGCGGGTGCCGGGCACGGGACCGGCGTGGCGCCAACTCGTCCACGAGCTGCTCGAACGGCACGTCCGCGTTGGCCAGAGCGGCGAGATCCGTGTCCAGGACCCGCTGGAGCAGGTCCGCGAAGGTCGGGTCGCCGGACAGGTCCGTGCGCAGCACCACCGTGTTGACGAAGAACCCGACGAGTCCCTCGAGTGCCGGGTCGATCCGGCCACCGACCGGTGTCCCCATCGGGAGGTCGTCGCCCGCGCCCATGGCCGACAGCAGCGTCGCGACCGCGGCCCGCAGCACCATGAACGGGGTCGCGCCGGACGTGCGGGCCAGCTCCCGGACGGCGCGGTGCACCTCGGGCGGGAGGTCGCCCTCGACCACGTCACCCGCGTAGCTCGGGGTCACCGGACGTGGCCGGTCGGTCGGCAGCGGCACCTCGTCCGGAAGGCTCGCGAGCCGGCCGCGCCAGTAGTCGAGCTGGTCGCTGACCTCGAGTTCTCGTTGCCACAGGGTGTAGTCCGCGTACTGCACCGGCAACGGAGTCCACTGTGGTGTGTCGCCGGTGCGACGGGCCGCGTAGGCGGCGGTGAGGTCGGTGAACAGCGGACCGGCCGACAGCGCGTCGGCGGCGGTGTGGTGCACGAGGACCACGAGTGTGTGGTCCTCTTCGGACTCGCTCAGCAGCGTGACGCGCAGGGGTGGTTCGGCGGCGAGGTCGAATCGTTGCGTGAGCACGTCGGCGAGCGTCCGGTCCCGGTGCGCGCTGAACGGGACGGCCGGGTCGGCGAGGACGTGCTGGTACGGCTCGCCGTCGGCCTCGCGCAGGACGGTCCGCAGTGCTTCGTGCCGGTGCAGGAGATCGCCGACCGCGGCGTGCAGGGCGGCGGTGTCGACCGGTCCGGTCAGCCGCACGACGAACGGGATCGTGTACGCGGACCCGGTGTCCGCCAACTGTTCCAGGAACCACAGGCGGCGTTGGGCGTGTGACAGCGGTACCCGGTCCGGCCGGTCGACGGCCAGCGGCGGACGGGTGACGTGAGAGTCGAGCCGTGTGGCCAACTCCCGGACGGACGGCGCCTCGAACACCGCGCGCAGCGACACCTCGCGACGCAGCGTGGTCCGGATGCGGGCAACGAGCCGGGCGGCGAGCAGCGAATGGCCGCCGAGGTCGAAGAAGCTCGCCGTCACGTCGACCGACGGCCGGTCCAGCACCAGAGCCACGATCCGGGCAAGCGCCCGTTCCCGTTCGTCGGCAGGCTCGGCGTGCACCGGTTCCTCGGCGGCGGGTGTCATCGCGGCGAGTGCCCGGCGGTCCACCTTGCCGCCGGGCAGCGTGGGCAGAGCGGACAGGACGGTGAACGAACTGGGCACAAGGTGTGCGGGCAGCGTCTCGCGCAGCGCAGGGCGCACCCCGGAGACGTCGCCGACGAGGAAGGCGGCCAGTTCCCGCTCGCCCGCGCGATCCCGCGCGACGACGACGGCCGCCGTGATCCCGGGTAGGGCGGTCAGCGCGGACTCGACCTCGCCCGGCTCGATGCGGACGCCCCGCACCTTCACCTGGTCGTCCGCGCGGCCGCGCACCGTGAGCGCGCCCGTCGCGCTCCGGCGGGCCAGGTCGCCGGTCCGGTACAGCCGACCAGGCCCGAACGGGTTGGCCACGAACCGTGTCGCGGTCAGCGCGGGCGCGCCGAGGTAGCCGCGGGCGAGGCCGGCACCCGCCAGATAGAGCTCACCCGCCACGCCGGTCGGCGCGGGCGTGAGGCGTGCGTCGAGCACGTACGCGGCGGTGCCGTCGACCGCGACGGTGAACGGACCGTCGGCCTCGGCGAAGAGGCTGTCGCCACTGGCTTCGGAGCAGCCGTACAGGTTCACGAGCCGGGCGGACGTCGCGGCCGCCAGTGCGGCGGGCAGTGGTTCGCCGCTGGAGATCCACGTGCTGACGAACGGCAGGTCCATCTCATTGAGCAACGCACTCAACAGGCTCGGCACCACGGTCATCCTGGTGACCTCGTGCCGCGTCGCGAGCAAGGCGAGCGCGCGAGGGTCACGGCGCTCGCCGTGCCCGGCGATGACGACCGTCGCGCCGCCGACAAGAGCGCCGAGCAGTTCGGTACTGCCGTCGACGAAGCCGGGTGAGCTCTTGGCCAGCACGATGTCCCGCGCACCGACCGGCAGCGCCCGCTGTCCCCACGCCAGCCGGGCGGCGAGCCCGCCGTGAGTGCCGACGACGCCCTTGGGCTCACCGGAGGACCCGGACGTGAACAGCACGTACGCGGGATGCGCCGCGCGCACGACCCGTTCGGTGGTGGACAACCGGGCGCCGGATCGCGCGGCGACCGCCGCGACGGTCGCCGGGTCGTCGAGCACCAGGGTCTCGCCGTCCCACCACTGCGGTGCGGCGCCGACGCAGAGGAGCAGGCTCGGCCGGGTCCGCGCGGTCATGGACCGGAGCCGGTCGGCCGGGTAGTCAAGGTCCAGCGGCAGGTACGCAGCGCCCGCCTCGAGCACGGCGAGCAGCGCGGTCACGTAGTCGGCCGAGGGCGGACAGGCCAGCGCGACGACCGACTCCGGCCGGACGCCGTGCTCGGCGAGTAGGCGCGCCAGCCGGTTCACGCGCTGGGTGAGCCGCGCGTAGGACAGCTCTTGGGCGCCGTCGACGAGAGCCACCCGGCCGGCGTTGCGCATGGCGGCGAGCCGCACCAGGTCGGGCACCGACGCGTCCCCGGCCACCGGCGCGGGCGCGCGGGTCACCAGGTCTCGCTCGGCGGCGGTCAGCAGGTCGTGTGTGCCGATGGCCGCGTCCGGGTCCGACACGAGAGCGGTCAGCAGCACGGCGAGCCGGTCGGTGAGCGTCACGACGGTGTCCCGGTCGAACAGGTCGGTGGCGTACTCGATGCCGCCACCGAGCGGGCCGTCTCCACCCTCGCCGCCGCCGAAGAAGTTCACCGTGAGGTCGAACTTGGCGGTGTCCAGCCCGAACGGGACCGCCCGGCTCGCGAGCCCGGACACCCCGAGGTCGAGGTCCAACTGGTGCTGGTGGGTGACCATGACCTGGAACAGCGGGTTGCGGCCCGTGGCGCGAGACGGCGCGAGCACCTCGACGAGGCGCTCGAACGGGACGTCGGCGTGCTCGAACGCCGCCAGGTCGGTCTCCCGAACCCGGCGCAGCAGCTCGACGAAGCTCGGGTCGCCGTCCGTGCGGACCCGCAGCACGAGCGTGTTGACGAAGAACCCGACCAGCCCGTCGAGTGCGGCGTCGGACCGGCCGGCACTCGGCGCGCCGAGCGGGAGGTCGTCGCCGGCGCCCATCCTCGTCAGCAGCGCGGCGACAACGGCCTGCACGACCATGAACTCGGTGACGTCGGCGGCCCTGGCGAGCGCGATCAACTTCCTGTGCACGTCCGAGGGCAGCTCGAACGTCTCGTACCCGCCCTCGTGCCCGGTCGAGTCACGGCGGGGTTGGTCGACGGGCAGTGCCAGCTCCTCCGGGGCGCCGGCGAGCGCGGCACGCCAGTACGCCACCTGGCTTTTGGCGCCGTCGGCCGCGAGCAGTTGGTGCTGCCAGCGGGCGTAGTCGGCGTACTGGACCGGCAGCGGCGTCCACTGGGGCGCCTGACCCGCGCGACGGGCCGCATAGGCGTCGCGCAGGTCGGCGAACAGCGGTCCGACCGACCACTCGTCGCCCGCGATGTGGTGCAGCAGCACAAGAAGCACGTGCTCGTCGGCGCCGAGCGGGAACACCGTGACCCGCAGCGGGATCTCGGCGGTCAGGTCGAACCGGTGCGCGGCGGCGTCGGCGAGCAGCGCGTCCACTGTGGACTCATCGGCGGACGACACGACGAACGGCACCTCGGCCGACGGCAGCACGACCTGCACGCCGTCCCCGTCGCCATCGGCGAACACGGTGCGCAGCGCCTCGTGCCGGTCGACCACGTCGGACACCGCGCGGCGCAACGCCTCGACGTCGAGGTGACCGGACAACCGCAGCACGGACGGGATGTTGTAGGCCGGGCTCGGTCCGTCGAGCCGGTGCAGGAACCAGAGTCGTTGCTGCGCGGGCGACATCGGGGCGGTGCCGTCATGCGGCCCAGCCACGAGCGGCGGTCGGCCGGCGGCGGAGCCGAGGCGGGCGAGCAGCCCGCGCGGTGTCGGGTAATCGAACACGTCGCGGAGCGCGACCGACGCGCCGAACGCGGTGCCGATGCGGGCGACCAGCCGGGTGACGAGCAGCGAATGGCCGCCGAGGGTGAAGAACCCGTCGTCCTGGCCGACCCGCGGCACGGCGAGCACCGCCGCGAACAGGCCGCACATCAGCTCGAGCCGGGCGTCCCCCCGGTCGGTCCGTGCGACCGCGGGCGCGGCCGGACTCGGCAAGGCGGCGCGGTCGACCTTTCCGGTGGGGGTCAACGGGAACGCGTCGAGCACGACGATCGCGGCCGGCACGAGATGGTCCGGTAGGGAGGTGGCGAGCACGGCACGCAGGTCGTCCGCCCGGCAGCCTGGCGCGACCGCGTACCCGATCAGCCGGGTGCCGAGCGACTCGTGCTCTTCTGCCACGACCAACGCCGCGGACACCCCGGGCAGCGCGCGCAACGCGGTCTCGACCTCACCGGGCTCCACGCGGAAGCCGCGGATCTTCACCTGATGGTCGGCGCGGCCGGCGAACTCGCACGCGCCGTCCGCGCGCAGACGGACGAGGTCGCCGGTGCGGTACAGACGTTCCCCCAGGCCGAACGGGTTGGCCACGAACCGGGTCGCCGTCAGCGCGGGCGCGCCGGCGTACCCGCGTGCGAGGCCGGCGCCACCGGCGTACAACTCGCCGACCGCGTCGACCGGCACCGGACGCAGCCAGTCGTCGAGCACGTGCACAGTCGTGTTGTGCACCGGCGTGCCGATGGGCAGGGCCGGTCCGTCGAGGCCGCCGGGTTCCGCGCGCCACAGCGTGAGGTCGACCGTGGTCTCGGTGGGGCCGTAGGAGTTGAACAGGGTGTGTCCGGCCGCGAGCCAGCGCCGCGCGAGGTCCGGCGGGCACGCCTCGCCGGCGACGATCACGACCGCGCCCGCCGGGACGACGGCGGTCGACAGGTCGGCGAGGGCGGACGGCGGCAGCGTGAGGTGCGTGATCCGGTACTCGGCGAGCAGGTCGGCGAGGGCAGAACCGAGCCGTCGCTCAGGCGACGCGATGACGAGGGTGGCGCCGGTCGCGAGGCCCATCAGCAGCTCCCACACCGAGGTGTCGAAGCTCTGCGACGCGAACTGCAGCACCCGGTCGCCGGGGCCGGGGCGGAAGTGCTCGGCCAGTGTGTGCGCGAGGCTCGGCAACCCGCGGTGGGTGACCACAACGCCCTTGGGTCTGCCGGTCGAGCCGGAGGTGTAGATGACGTACGCGGCGTGGTCCTGACGCAGCGGGGCGACCCGGTCGGCGTCGGTGAGGTCCCCGTCCGGCTGCGCGGCCGCGGCCGCTTCCGCGGACGAGAGCAGGTCGACGGGTGCGGTGCCCGGCACGACCGGCAGATGCGCGGGTTCGGTCAGCACCAGCGCGGGGCGCGCCTCGCCGAGCAACAGCGCGACCCGGTCGGCCGGGTAGTCGGTGTCCACCGGGACGTACACCCCGCCCGCCTTGACGACGGCGAGCATCGCGACGACCTGGTCGGTGCCTCTCGGCAGGGCGACCGCGACCGGCTGCTCCGGGCCGACGCCGCGGTCGGCGAGGTAGCGCGCGAGCCGGTTCGCCCGCGTGTTCAGCTCGCGGTAGGTGAGGCGGTCTTCGTTACACAGCACCGCGTCGGCGTCCGGAGTGGCGGCGGCACCGCGTTCGACGAGTGCGCCGAACGGCTTCTCGGAGACTTCGACGGCGGTGTCGGCGAACACGGGTGTCGGCCGCCGCTCCAGGCCGGCGAGTCGCCTGCTCGGGTCGGCCGCCACCGCGGCGAACAGGTCCCGCACCCGCTCGGCGAGCCGGGACGCGACCACCGTCGGCACGATCTCCGCGCGGTACCTCAGGTCCAGGCGCAGCCGCTCGCCAGGCGTCGCGACCACACCGAGCGGGTAGTGGCTCGAGTCCACACCGTCCACAGCGGACACCCGCAACCCGGCGAGCCTGCCGAGCCGGTCCAGCTCGTCGGCGTCGGCCGGGTAGTTCTCCAGGACCGCGAACGTGTCGAACAGGTCGCCCCTGCCGTCCTGGATCTCCGGCAGGCCGAGGTAGGTGTGGGCGAGCAGCCGCGACTGGTCGCGCTGGACCCTGGTGAGCAGACCGGCAATGGACTCGTCCGGGCGCAGCGTGACCCGCACCGGCGTGGTGTTGATCAACAGCCCGATGATGTCGGCGGACCTCGGCACCTCACCAGAGCGACCGGAGCTGGTCAGGCCGAACGTGACGTCGGTGCGGCCGGTGTGCTCACCGAGCGCCAGCGCCCACACCGTCTGCAGCACGGTGTTCGGCGTGACGTCCAGCCCCCGCGCGGTCTCCCCGACGGCAGCGGTGAGGTCGGCGTCGAGCCACACCGTGTGCGTCGCCGTCTCCGCCGCGGCGTGCAGGTCGTGCCCGGCGGCCACGAGCGTCGGCTCGTCGAGACCGTCGAGGTAGCGGCGCCACACCTCCCGCGACAGGGCGGTGTCCTGTGTGGACAGCCAGGTCAGGTGGTCGCGGAACCGGGCGGGCGTCGGCAGTCCGGCGTCCGAACCGGCCTGCGCGTACAGCTCGAACAGCTCACGCACGAGCAACGGCATCGACCATCCGTCGAGCAGGATGTGGTGATGGGTAATGACAAGCGTGAACCGGTCGTCGTCGAGTTGGAGGAGCAGGAACCGCAGCAGCGGCGGCGAACCGAGGTCGAACGGCCGGTCGCGCTCCTCGGCGAGGACGCGCTCGGTGCCGGTGGTGCCACGCAGGTCCAGTTCCTGCCACGGCAGCGCGACCTCGGCCGGCACCAACGCGACCGGCTCGCCCGACCGGCGGAACCGGAACGCGGCCCGCAGGTTCGGGTGCCGCCGCAACAGGGTCGCGGCGGCCGCGCGCATCGCCTTGGCCTCGACCGTGCCATCGAGGTCGAGAATGGTCTGGACGGTGTAGACGCCGGCAGCGGCGCCGCCGTAGCCGGCCCAGAACATCAGTCCCTGTTGCAACGGCGAGAGGGGAAGAACATCCGCCAGACCACGCCGCGCGCTCACCGGGACCTCCACAGGTCGTCGAATTCGTCGATCTCGTCCTGGGCCAGGTGGACCAGGGGGAAATCCGAAGGGGTGTGGCCGCCGGCGCCACCACCGGCGACGAACCGGGACAGCTCGTCGAGCGCCGCGTGGAACCGGTCCGCCAGGCCGTGGGCGGCGTCGGCGGACAGCCGTTCGCCCGCCCACGCGATGCGGTAGCGCAGCACCGTGCCGCCGGGACCGTCGACGGCGGTGACGGTGACGTCGACCGGGTGCGGGATGGGCAGCCCCGGCGGCACGTGCCCGCCGAGCGGTTCTTCGGTGTCGACGGGTTCGAAGGCACGGCCGGTGCCGGCGCCGAGCCGCCCGAGGTAGTTGAACCGCAGCTGCGGAGTCGGGAGTGCGTCCAGCTCGGCCGATGTCTCGGCGTTGAGGTGGCGCAGCAGCCCGTAGCCGATGCCGCGGTCCGGGATGGCGCGCAGGCGTTCCTTGACGTGCTTGACCGCGTCGGCGGGGTCGGCGCCGGGCAGCTCGAGCAGGACCGGGTACATGGTGGTGAACCAGCCGACCGTGCGGCTGGTGTCGGCGTCGGCGAACAGCTCGTCGGCGCGGCCGTGCCCTTCCAGCAGGATCGTGACCGCGGGCGTGGCCACGGCGAGCGCGAGCGCGGTGAGGAGCAGCTCCTCCGGGCCGGCGTGGAACGCCTCGGCCACCTCGCCGAGCAGCGCGCCGGTGTCCGGCGCCGATAGGGAACCGGTGAGTTCCCGTTGTGTGGCGGCGATGTCCCACACCGGGTCGAGCACGACGTCCGGCCACGGTGGCGGTGCGGACAACGCGTCTGTCCACTGTGGCAGCTCGGCCTGCCGGCGGGCGGTGCCCGCCTCGACGGCGAGGAGATCGGTCCAGCGGTGGAACGACGTCCCGACGGCGAACGGTTCGGCGCCCGACCACGCGCTCGCGAGGTCGGACAACAGGATCCGCCACGACACCCCGTCGATGAGCAGCCGGTCGCCGAGCCATGCCCAGTCGGTGAGGACACCCATGACAGGGTCGAGTCTGCGGGCCGCGGCGGCGAGTTCTGCCGCGGTCGGGTCGCCGTCGTGCGGCAGTCGGGTGAGGACGGGCTCCGCCGGACCGTCGGGTCGGAGCTGCCAACCGGAGTCGGCGACCAGACGGGCACGCAGCATCGGATGCCGGGTCAGCATCGCGCCGAGTACCGCGCGCAGCCGTGGCTCGGTGACGTCGTCCGGTAGGCGTACGAGCATCCGTTGCGCGTACGTCTCGATGGGACCGCCGTTGTCCCGCAGGGTGTGCATGATCGGGGTGAGCCCCGCGCCGTCGTCTTTGCCTTGTGGCAGCTCAGGACTGTTCGCCGGGGTGGCGACCGCCGCGAGCGCGGCCGGGGTCCGGTGGGTGAACACGTCGGCGGCGGTGAACCGCAGCCCGGCGGCGCGGGCCCTGGCCACGAGCTGGATGGCCAGGATGCTGTCACCGCCGAGTGCGAAGAAACTGTCGGCCGCACCGACCGACGGCACGTCCAGCGCGTCGGCGAACAAGCCGGCGAGCAGTGCCTCGTCCGGCGCGGTCGGGGCGGCGGTCAGGCGTGGCGCCTGCCGGGTCGCGACGGTGACGGTCAACGCCGTCGTGTCGATCGGCTCGTCCGGAGCGGCGACGCAGCGGTCCAGGTGCTCGACGAACGTGCGCAGCAGCCGTGTCGCGTCCACTTCGGACAGTGCGTCGCGGCGGTACTTCAGTGACACGCCGATTCGTGGGCCGGGGAACAGGGTGAGCGTCACCGGGTAGTGGGTGGCGTCGTCGGCGTCGATCGACGCAGGCGCCGCGTCGCCGAACCCGGTGAGCAGCGCGTCCTCGTCGAGCGGGTAGTTCTCGAACACCACCAGGGTGTCGAACAGCGGGCCGAGGCCGGCGGCGCGCTGGATACGGGACAGACCAACCTGTTGGTGGTCGAGCGTGGTGGCCTGTCCGTCCTGCAGCCTGCGCAGGGCGATCGCCGCGGTGTCGCCTTCCGTCACGCGGAACCGGGCGGGCACGGTGTTGACGAACATGCCGATCGCGGCGTCGATGCCGGGGATCTCCGGCGGCCGGCCGGAGACGGTCACGCCGAACACGACGTCGCCGCTGCCGGTGGTGTCGGCGAGGGTCAGCCCCCATGCCCCCTGCAGGACCGTGTTGATCGTGAGGCCCCTGGTCATGGCGAGGTCGCGCACCGTCGTGGTGTGGGCCTCGTCGAGCTCCTCCACCAGTTCGACGGGTAGCTCGGTGGCCGGGCCCTGCTGTGCCGGCACCAGCAGGGTGGGCGCGGCGAGTCCGTCGAGCAGTTCGCGCCAGGCGGCGAGGTCGGTGTCCGGGTCGCGCTGGGCGAGGAGGCGAAGGTGGTCCAGGTGCGCGCCGATGCCGGTGTCGCCAGGGACGCCGCCCGCGTACAGGGTGAGCAGCTCCCGCACGAACAGTGGCGCGGACCAGCCGTCCCACGCCAGGTGGTGACCGGTGATGACGAGCGCGGCGCGGTCGTCAGGCCGCGGCACGGTGGCGAATCGGAACAGCGGCGGCGCGGCCGGGTCGAAGCGCTCGTGCCGGTGCCGGGCGGTGACCGCGTCCAGGTCCTCGTCGAGCTGTTGCGCGACAACGGGTTTGCCCTGGTGCAGTACGGCGACCGCCGCGCCGTTGTCGAGGTGGCGGAACCCGGTCCGCAGCGCGGTGTGCCGGGCGACCAGCCGGGTGAGGGCGGCGTTCAGGCGGTCCGGGTCCAGTGGGGCGGCGAAGTGCAGGACGACCTGCACGGTGTAGACGTCCACGGCGTCGGGGTGGGTGTGCGCGAGCGCGAGCAGCCCTTCCTGCAGCGGCGCGACGGGCAGCACGTCCAGCCAGCCGGGGCATTCGCGGTCGAGTTGGTCCACATCGGACTGGGTGAGGCCGGGGCGGGTGAGGTCCGACGGGGTGCGCCCGCCCACGGTGGGATCGGTGAGTCCCTCGGCCAGCGTCGCGAACGCAGTCTCGAACGCGACACGGAACGCCGTCAGCACGGCAGCCGGGTAGCCGGCGCCGTGACCGAGACGCAGCCGCAGTTCGCGTCCCGCCGAGCTGTCGACGGTGTACGCCGTCAGTTCCAGCGGGGCGGCCGCTGGGGTGTCGTCGGCGTCGATCAGGTCGTCGTCGGCACGGTGACCGAGGAAGTTGACGAGCAGTTCCGGCTCGCCGAGTGCGGCGAGGGCAGGCACGGTCTGCGGGTTGAGGTGGCGGAGCAGCCCGTAGCCGATGCCCTTGTCCGGAACAGAACGCAGTGTTTCCTTGACGTGCTTGAGCATGCCGACCGGAGTGTCCACTCCGGACAGTTCGAGGCGGACCGGGTACCGGGTGGTGAACCAGCCGACGAGTCCGGCGTTGGCGTCATCACGGCCATGTCCTTCGAGCGCGAGCGTCAGGTCGCGACGTTCACTGTCCCGAATGGACAGTGCCGCCATGGCGAGGGCGGTGACCACGAGGTCTGCCCCGTCGACCCGGAAGCGCTGCTCCCCCAACCGCCACAGTTCATCCACTGTGGACACGGTCGCGGTGACGACTCCCGGTGCACCATCGCCGGGTGGGAGAACGGGTGTCCGGTCGGCGAGCGCGGTGCGCCAGTGTCCGAACTGGTCGAGCACGGGCGCACTGTTCGCCTGCTCGAGCTGCCGGTGCGCCCAGGCCCGGAACGCGGACACCGGCGCGAGTGTGCGGCCGGCGAGCACCGCGGCGAGGTCGGCACGCAACACTCCCCAGGACACCGCGTCCACGGCGAGGTGGTGCGCGGTCACCAACAGCGTCGACTCGTCATGACACCAGATCGCGGTCCGGCCGGCCGACGGGTCCACCATGGACACCGACCTCGCGGCCTCGGCACGCGGATCTCCCGCGCGCAGGTGCGGCTCGGCGACTTCCTCGGGCACGTCGAGGGACCAGAACCCGTCCTGGCTCACGGTTAGTCGGGCCCGCAACAGCTCGTGGCGTGCCATCAGCGCCCGCACCACGGCGGTGACGTCTGCGCCGGGCGGCAGCGGGAACACCGCGCTCTGCGTCGCGGTCTCCCCGCCGCAGTCACGCAGCCAGTGCAGCATCGGGGTAAGCGGCACCGGACCGGCGGCCGGCAGGGCGTTAGCCGGCTGCACCGTGTTCTCGAGTGTGGCGGCACGGGCCAGCTCGGCCGGTGACTGGTGGGCGAACACGTCCCGGACGCGCGCGGTCAGACCCGCCGCGCGCAGTCGGTTGACCAGCTCGATCGCGAGGATGCTGTCCCCGCCCATGGCGAAGAACCCGGCGTCCGACGCCACCGTCTCGACGCCAAGCGTCTCGGCGAATGCACGGCGCACCACGTCCGGCGCCGCACTCGTCCGCGCATATGCCGGACGCGGGTCCGGCAGCGCGTTGCGGTCGAGCTTCCCGCTCGAGGTCAGCGGCAACGCATCCAGCGGTACGACCACCGACGGCACCAGAGCCGCCGGCAGCACGGTGGCGAGGAACTCCCGCACTCCCGCTGGATCCACAGTGGACGGTGTGACGTAGCCGACCAAGCGGGTGTTGCCGTTGCGGTCGGTCCGCGCGGCGGCGGCCGCCGCCGTCACCTCCGGGTGGCGGCGCAGCGCGCTCTCCACCTCGCCCAGCTCGATCCGCACCCCACGCACCTTGACCTGGAAGTCGGTGCGCCCCAGGTACTCCAGCACGCCGTCGGCTCGCCACCTGGCCACGTCGCCGGTGCGGTACAGGCGGGTGCCGGTCGCGCCGAACGGGTTGGCGACGAACCGGTCGGCGGTCAGACCGGGCCGGTTCAGGTAGTCGAGCGCGAGCTGCCGCCCCGCCAGGTAAAGCTCCCCCGCGACGCCGGGCGGCACCGGACGCAGGGCGGCGTCGAGCACGTGGGTCTCCGTGTTCCACACCGGCGTGCCGATCGGCACGGGCCTCACCGCATCGGCGGCGGTGGTGTGCCACGCGGTGACGTCCACCGCCGCCTCGGTCGGGCCGTACAGGTTGTGCAGCTCGGCGCCGAGCGTGGCGTGGCATTCGGCGACGGTGTCCGGCGGCAGTTCCTCGCCGCTGCAGAAGATTTGGCGCAGGCCGGTGCACGTCGCCGCCGCCGGGTCGGACAGGAACGCGCGCAGCATCGACGGTACGAAGTGGACGGTCGTGACGCCGGCGCGGGTGATCTCCTCGGCGAGGTAGGTCGGATCCCGGTGCCCACCGGGCCGTGCCACCGCGAGCGCCGCGCCGGTGGCGAGCGGCCAGAAGAACTCCCAGACGGACACGTCGAACCCGGCCGGGGTCTTCTGCAGCACGACCTCGCCGGGGCCGAGTGGGTGGGCGGCCTGCATCCACGCCAGTCGGTTCACGACCGCACGGTGGCTGACCACGACGCCCTTGGGGCGACCGGTGGAACCGGAGGTGTAGATGACGTAGGCGGGCTCGTCCGGTGCGACGGACCGCCAGTCGCGAACCGCTGCGGTGCCACGGGATTCTCGGACCTCTGCTGCGGTCAGCGTGCACACCGGCGCCGCGTCCCGCGTCAGCCGCTCGAGCCGTTCGGCCGGGTGCTCCGGGTCCAGCGGCAGGTAGGCGGCGCCGGCGCGGAGCACCGCGTGCAGGGCGACGACCAGCTCGATCGACCGCTCGATCCGTACCGCGACGATCGTGTTCCCGCCGACGCCGCGAGCCTGCAGACCTGTCGCCACCGCGGCGACGTAGGCGTCGAACTCCGCGTAGGTGAGCCGATCCGTGCCGCACGAGACCGCGAGGTGGTCCGGGTACCGGGCCACCGCCTGATCCAGTTCGGCGACCAGCGTCGTGTCGGGCACCTCGACCCGAGGGCCGACGCGGTGGCGGCGCAACCAGTCCTCCTCGGCGGCCGGCAGGACCTCGACCGCGGTGACGGGCTCGTCGAACCGGGCCGGCAGGTCCGCGAGCACGACGCCGAGCCGGTCGGCGAGCGCGCTGACGGTGGGCTCGTCGAACAGGTCGGTCGCGTACTCGACGGTGACGGCGATCCCGCCGCTGTTGGGCCGCTCGCTGAACTTGACGGTCAGGTCCACCTTCGCGGTACCGGTGTTCACCAGCTCCACCCGTGCCGGGGCGCCACCGAGGCGCAGCACGTCATCGCGGTCGTGTTCGTGCACCACCAGCACCTGGAACAGCGGGTGGCGACCGGGCGCCCTCGGCGGGTTGACCGCCTCGGTGACCCGGTCGAACGGCAGGTCGCTGTGCGCGAGCGCCTCGGTGTCGGCGTCCCGCACTCGTGCCAGCAAGGCGCCGACGGTCGGGTCGCCGGACAGGTCGACGCGCAGCACGACGGTGTTGACGAAGCAGCCAACGAGGTCGCGCAGCGCCGGTTCGGCGCGCCCGTCGACCGGCGTGCCGAGCGACAGGTCGAGGCCCGCGCCGTGCCGGGACAACAGGATGGCGACCGCCGTCTTCAGGACCGTGAACGTTGTGACTCCAGCGGATCGGGCGCAGTCGGCGATGGCGCGATGGGTGTCAGCGGAGACGACCCGGCTGACGACCGCGCCCGCTGAGCTGGGCTCGTCGGGGCGGGGCCGGTCGGTGGGGAGCATCAGTTCCGGCGGTGCGTCGGCGAGCCGGTCGCGCCAGAACTCGACCTGCCGGGCGGCGAGGCTGTCTGGTTCCGTTGGGTCACCGAGAAGTTCGGCGGCCCAGCGGGTGTGGTCGCGGTAGCGCACGGGCAGCGGCGGCCAGTCTGGCGCGGCACCCGCGACACGCGCGTCGTAGGCCCGACCGAG
>Ga0193717_1000322_pt1 | contig 34730 bp, 3 predicted proteins | sample U2c2metaG_FD_145900 | JGI IMG/M metagenome (GOLD analysis project Ga0193717, IMG submission 145900) | Soil microbial communities from a riparian zone of the East river system, Colorado, United States - U2c2 | ecosystem: Environmental > Terrestrial > Soil > Riparian zone | place: USA: East River... | reverse complement strand
CGGCCAGCCACGGCGCCGAGCGGAGCGACAGGTGCCCGGTGACCAGGTGCACGTCGCCGTCGGCGAGCCCGACCGCGGCGCCGAGGATCGGGTGGTCGGTGGCGGTGAGACCGAGACGCGCGGGGTTGCCGCCGCCCGCGGTGAGGCCCTGTGGCCAGAACCGCTCGTGCTGGAAGGCGTAGGTGGGCAGGTCGACGCGGCGGGCGCCGGTGCCGGCGTGCACGGCGGCCCAGTCCGGGGACAGCCCGTCGACGTGCAGCGCGGCGACGGCGGTCGCGAGCGCGAGCGGCTCTGGCCGGTCGGCACGCAGCACCGGGACGCAGGCAGTGTTCTGGACGGCGTCCTCGACGAGCGCGGCGAGCACCCCGGCCGGGCCGAGCTCGACGAACCGGGTGACCGACCGCTGTGCCAGCCACCGGACGCCGTCGTGGAACCGGACGGTGGCGCGCACGTGCTCGACCCAGTACGCCGGGTCGGTGAGCCGGTCGGCCGGCGCGCCGGTGACGTCGGAGAGCACCGGGATCGCCGGCTCGTGGTAGGTCAGGCCGCGCGCGACCTCGGCGAAGGCGTCGAGCATGGGGTCCATCAGCGGCGAGTGGAACGCGTGCGACACGCGCAGCCGCTTGACCCGGTATCCCCGGTCGCGGCAGGCGGCCTCGACGGCGGCGACGTCGGCCGCCGCGCCGGAGACGACGACGGCGGCGGGCCCGTTGACCGCGGCCAGTGTCACGCCGTCGCCGAGCAGCGGAACGACGTCCGCCTCGCTCGCGGCGACCGCGAGCATCGCGCCGCCGGCGGGCAGTTCCTGCATGAGCCGGCCTCTCGCGCCGACGAGCGCGCACGCGTCGGGCAGCGAGAGCACGCCGGCGACGTGCGCGGCGGCGAGCTCACCGACCGAGTGGCCGATCAGGTAGTCCGGGTGGATCCCCCACGACGCCAGCAGCCGGAACAGCGCGACCTCCAGCGCGAACAGCGTCGTCTGCGCGTACCGGGTCTGGTCGAGGTCGGGGCCGTCGACCAGCTCGGCGAGCGGACGGTCCAGGTGCGGGTCGAGGTGTTCGGCGACGGCGTCCCACGCGGCGGCGAACGCCGGGTGCGCGCGGTACAGCTCGCGGCCCATGCCGGCGCGCTGGGAACCCTGGCCGGAGAACAGGAACGCGGTGTGCCCGCCGGTGGTCGCGACCCCGCGCACCAGACCCGGCGCGGCGTCGCCCGCGGCGAGCGCGGTGAGCCCGCGACGCAGGCCCGCCGCGTCGTCGGCGACGACCACGGCCCGGTGCCGCAGCGCCGCACGGGTCGTGGCGAGCGAGTACGCGATGTCCACATCGGACACGTTCTCGGTGTCCACAGTGGACAGCAAGCTCGCGGCCTGGGCACTCATGGCGGCCGCGGTGTGCCCGGACACGGTCCAGGACAACACCTCTGGCGCGGTCCCGGTGTGCGCGACCGCCTCTGGCGCGGGAGCCTGTGCCAGCACGACGTGCGCGTTGGTGCCGCTGATCCCGAACGAGGACACGCCGCACCGGCGCGCCCGGCCGGTCGCCGGCCACGGCTGGGCCGCGGTCAGCAGCGACACCGTGCCCGCCGACCAGTCGACCGCCCGCGTCGGCTCGTCGACGTGCAGCGTCTCGGGCAGCACGCCGTGGCGCATCGCGAGGATCATCTTGATGACCCCGGCCACGCCGGCGGCGGCCTGGGTGTGCCCGATGTTCGACTTGATCGACCCGAGGCGCAGCGGCTCGCCGACGCGGCCCCGGCCGTAGGCGGCGATCAGGGCGTCCGCCTCGATCGGGTCGCCGAGAGTGGTGCCGGTGCCGTGCGCCTCGACCGCGTCGACGTCCGAGGTGGACAGGCCGGCGCCGGCGAGCGCGTCGGCGATCACCCGCTCCTGGGCCGGTCCGTTGGGCGCCGTCAGCCCGTTGGAGGCGCCGTCCTGGTTCACCGCCGAGCCGAGCAGCACCGCGAGCACGGGGTGGCCGAGACGTTGGGCGTCGGCGAGCCGTTCCAGTACGAGCACGCCGGCGCCCTCGCCCCAGCCGGTGCCGTCGGCGCTCGCGGCGAACGAGCGGCAGCGGCCGTCGGCGGCGAGGCCGCGCTGGCGGCTCATGCCGATGAACGTGCTCGGCGTGGCCATCACGGTGACCCCGCCGGCCAGCGCGAGCCCGCACTCCCCCGACCGCAGAGCCTGGGCGGCGAGGTGCATCGCCACCAGCGACGATGAGCACGCCGTGTCGATCGTGACCGCCGGCCCCCGCAGGCCGAAGCTGTAGGCGACCCGGCCGGACAGCACGCTCGCCGCACTGCCGGTGGTCAGGTAGTCCTCGGCCGACGCGGCGGCCGCGGCGGCGAGGTGGCCGTAGTCCTGGCTGTTGGTGCCGGTGAACACGCCGGTCCGACTGCCGCGCAGTCCGAGCGGGTCGAGCCCGGCCCGTTCGAACGCCTCCCACGACAGCTCCAGCATGAGCCGCTGCTGGGGGTCCATCACCAGCGCCTCGCGCGGCGAGATCCCGAACAGCGCCGGGTCGAAGTCGCCCGCCCCGGACAGGAACCCGCCCTCGACGACGTAGGAGGTGCCGCGTTCGGCACCCTGCAGCGCGTCGAGGTACCAGCCGCGGTCGGTGGGGAACTCGCCGATCGCGTCCCGGCCGTGCGCCACGAGGTCCCACAGGTCGTCGGGGCTCGCGACGCCACCGGGGAACCGGCAGGCCATGCCGACGACGGCGACCGGCTCGTGCACGCCGGAGGTGACCTCGCGCAGCCGCTCGCGGGTCCGGTGCAGGTCGGCGGTCACCCGCTTGAGGAAGTAGCGGAGCTTGTCCTCGGTGGGGGTGGTGTCCGGGATGTCGTTCATGAGATGCCGAGCTCCTTGCCGATGAACTCGAACATCTCGTCGTCCGAGGCCGCCATCAGCTCGTCGTCCGGCTCGCCGGTGTCCGCGGTGTCGGCCCAGCGGTCGAGCACGGCACGCAGCCTGCCGGCCAGCTCGGTGCGGGTGGCGGGGTCGAGCGCGGCGAGGGTCGCCGAGACCCGGTCGACGTCCGCGAACGGGTCGTGCCCGGCGGGGGCGAGCTGGTCGAGCAGGTGGCGGGCGAGTACGGCGGGTGTCGGGTGGTCGAACACGATGCCCTGCGGCAGACGCAGACCGGTCGCCACGCCAAGCCGGTCGCGGAACTCCACGGCCATCAGGGAGTCGAACCCGAGGTCGGCGAACGGGGTGCCCGGCTCGACCTGGTCGGCAGCGGCGAACCCGAGCACGCCAGCGGCGGCGGTGCGGACCAGGCCGACCAGCGCGGCCGAGCGTTCGGGCGCCGGCATGGCCGCGAGCCGCTCGGCGAACGACGCGGCCGGTTCGGCCACCGGCTCCGGCACGGGGGCGGTGATCGCCGGTCCCGGCAGCCCGTCGAGGGCACGGGTCGGCCGGCCGGCGAGGATCGTGGCGCCGAAGGTGGCCCAGTCGACGTCGACGACGGTGAGCGCGGTGTCGTCCTGGTGCAGGGCGCGGCCCAGCGCGCGCAGCGCCCCTGCCGGCGGCAGCGGGCGGATCCCGCCGCGGCGCAGGCGAGCCGCGGTGGTGGCGTTGTCGGCCATGCCGCCGTCGGCCCAGGCGCCCCAGGCCATCGACAGTGCGGGCAGGCCGAGGTCGCTGCGGTGGCGGGCCAGTGCGTCGAGCTCGGCGTTGGCCGCCGCGTAGGCGCCCTGGCCGGGACCGCCCATGGTGGCGGCGAACGAGGAGAACAGCACGAAAAGGTCAAGGCCGGCGTCGATGGTCAGCTCGTGCAGGTGCCGGGCGGCGACGGCCTTCGGCGCGTACACCCCGGCCAGGCGTGCCGGGGTGACGTCGGCGAGCAGGGCGTCGTCGAGGACACCGGCCGCGTGCACCACGCCGCGCAGCGGATAGTCGACGGGGATGTCGGCGAGCAGCCGGGCCAGCGCGTCGCGGTCGGCGACGTCGCAGGCGGCGACGGTGACCTTCGCGCCGAGCGCGGTCAGCTCCGCCTCCAGCTCGGGCGCGCCGGGGGTGTCGGGGCCGGTGCGGCCGGTCAGCAGCAGGTGCTCGGCGCCCGCGGTGGCGAGCCAGCGGGCGACGTGCGCGCCGAGGGTGCCGAGGCCGCCGGTGACGAGGACCGTGCCGGCCGACGGGCGCCACTCGGTGTCCGATGTGGACGGTGCGGGGACGATTCGCATGCCGTACACGCCGTACGGTCGGATGGCGACCTGGTCCTCGCCCGCGCCGGCGAGGATCGCGGCGAGTTGGGCGGCGGTGTCGTCGTCGAGGGTCTCCGGCAGGTCGACCAGCCCGCCCCAGCGCGTCGGGTGCTCCCACGCGGCGACCCGGCCGAGGCCCCACAGCCCCGCCTGCTCGGGCGCGGTGAGCCGGTCGGGGTGGCGCACGGCGATCGCGCCGCGGGTCGCGCACCACAGGGGCGCGGCCACGCCGTCGAGGTCCCGCAGGAGCGCGACGGTGTCGGCCGTGCCGAGCAGGGACAGGACACCGGCGAACGGCCCGGCGGGCAGCGGGGCGCCGGCCTCCACGCGGACCGCGGCGGCGCCGAGCGCGCCGACCGCGGCGGCCGTCCACGGGTCGTCGGCGGACCCTGGCGGGACGACGGCCAGCCAGGTCCCGGCGAGTACAGCAGGCTCGACCGGTACCGGCCGCCACGCCACCCGGTACCGCCAGTCGTCCACCGAGGACTCAGCGGACTCGACGTGGACGGGCTCGGCCGGCTCCGGCCAGTAGCGGTCGCGCTGGAAGGGGTAGGTCGGCAGGTCCACGCGCCGGGCGCCGGTGCCGGCGAGCACCGCCGTCCAGTCGACGTCGACGCCGCTGACGTACAGGCGGCCGGCGGCGGCCACGGCGGCGGCGTCCTCGTCGCGGTCCGCGCGCACCAGCGGCACCACAAGGGGCGCCGGCTCGCCGTCGCCGGTACGCGAGGCGTCGAGCGCGGCGCGGATCATGCCGGAGAGCACGCCGTCGGGACCCAGCTCGACGAACGTGTCGACCCCCGCGGCGCGCAGGGCCGCGACCCCGGCGCCGAACCGGACGGGTTCGCGCACGTGCCGCACCCAGTAGTCCGGTGTGGACAGTTCGGCCGAGACGGCGCCGGTGAGGTTCGAGACGACCGGGAGCCGCGGCGGGGCGTAGGCGATCGTGGCGGCGACGGCGGCGAACTCGTCGAGCACCGGGTCCATGTGCGGGGAGTGGAAGGCGTGGGAGACCCGCAGTCGGCGGGTCCGGCGGCCGGTCGCGGCGAGCCGCTCGGCGATCGCGGTGACCTGGTCCTCGTCGCCGGCGAGCACCACCGACGCCGGGCCGTTGACCGCGGCGATCGCGACACGGTCGGTCAGGTGGGGACTGACCTCGTCCTCGGTCGCCTCGACGGCCACCATCGCGCCGCCCTCGGGCAGTGCCTGCATGAGCCGGGCGCGGGCAGCGACCAGCCGGCACGCGTCGGGCAGCGAGAACACGCCCGCGACATGGGCGGCGGTGAGCTCGCCGATCGAGTGCCCGGCGAGGTGGGTTGGGCGCAGGCCCCATGACTCGGCGAGGCGGTGCAGCGCCACCCCGAACGCGAACAGCGCGGGCTGCGCGTACCCGGTGCGGTCGAGGTCCTCGCCGGCCACCAGCTCGGCGAGCGGCCGGTCCAGCAGCGGGTCCAGGTGCGCGGCGACCTCGTCGAACGCCTCGGCGAACACCGGGAACCGGGTGCGCAGGCGGGCACCCATGCCGGTGCGCTGGCTGCCCTGCCCGGCGAACAGGAACGCGGTGCGCGTGTTCTGGCGGGCGACGTCGAGGATCACGCCCGGCGCGTCGCCGGCAACGGCGGCGAGGCCGGCGGTCAGCTCGGCCCGGTCCCTGCCGGTGACCACGAGCCGGTTGGCGAACGTGGCGCGGGTGGTGGCCAGGGAGAACGCGACATCGGCCGGATCTTCGTCGCGCCATTCGGCGAGCCGAGCGGCTTGTGCGCGCAGGGCGGCCGGGCCGCGCGCGGACAGCACCCAGGCGACCGTGCCCGGCTCGGCGGCGGTCGGTTCGGCAGCGGTCGGTTCGGCGGCCGGGGCCTGCTCCAGGATCACGTGGGCGTTGGTGCCGCTGACCCCGAAGGAGGACACGCCCGCGCGCCGCTCCCGGCCGGTCGCCGGCCACGGCCGGTTCTCGGTCAGCAGCTCCACCGCGCCGGCCGACCAGTCCACGTGGGACGACGGCGCGTCGAGGTGCAGGGTCTTCGGCAGCACGCCGTGCCGCATGGCCATGATCATCTTGATCACCCCGGCGACACCGGCCGCGGCCTGGGTGTGGCCGAGGTTGGACTTGATCGACCCCAGCAGCAGCGGACTCTCGCGGTCCTGGCCGTAGGTCGCCAGCAGCGCCCTTGCCTCGATGGGGTCGCCCAGTGTGGTGCCGGTGCCGTGCGCCTCGACCGCGTCGACGTCCTGTGCGGCCAGTCCCGCGTTGTCCAGCGCGGCGCGGATGACCCGCTGCTGCGACGGGCCGTTGGGCACCGTGAGGCCGCTGCTGGCGCCGTCGTGGTTGATCGCGGAGCCGCGGATGACGGCGAGGATGTCGTGGCCGTTGCGCCGCGCGTTCGACACGGTCTCCAACACCAGCACGCCGGCGCCCTCGGCCCAGGTGGTGCCGTCGGCGGAGTCGGCGAACGCCTTGCAGCGCCCGTCCGGCGACAGCCCGCCGGCGCGGCCGAACTCGGCGAACACGTCGGCCATCGCCATGACGGTCGCGCCGCCGGCGAGCGCCATGGTGCACTCCCCCGCCCGCAGTGACTGCGCCGCCCAGTGCATGGCCAGCAGCGAGGACGAGCAGGCGGTGTCGATCGTCGCGGTCGGCCCCTCGAGGCCGAGGCTGTAGGAAAGGCGGCCGGACATGACCGCGGCCGCGGTGCCGGTGGCGGTGTGGCCCTCGACGTCGGCCTTGGTGTGCACCAGCAGCCGCAGGTAGCTCTGGCCGTTGGTGCCGACGAACACGCCGGTGCGGCTGCCACGCAGCGACAGCGGGTCGATCCCGGCGCGCTCCAACGCCTCCCAGGTGGTCTCCAGCAGCAGCCGCTGCTGGGGGTCCAGCGCAAGGGCCTCGCGCGGCGAGATGCCGAAGAACGCGGCGTCGAACCGGTCCGCGCCCGCGATGAACCCGCCGCGCCAGGCCGGGTCCGGGCGGTCGGCCGCCCAGCCCCGGTCGCCGGGCAGCTCGGTGATCGCGTCGGTGCCGGACTCGACCAGCTCCCACAACCCCTCCGGGGTACTCACCCCGCCGGGGAAGCGGCAGCCGATGCCGACAACCGCGATCGGCTCGCTGACGCGGTGCTCGATCTCGCGCAGCCGCTGCCGGGACCGGTGCAGGTCGGCGGCGGCCCGCTTGAGGTAGTCCCGAAGCTGGTCCTCAGTAGCCATTGAGCCACCTCACGAGATCGGTCCCGGGCAGCTCCTGACGCGCGTGTCAGGAGCCGCCGAGCTCCCTGTCGATGAACTGGAAGATGTCGTCGTCGGTCGCCGAGTCGATCGACTCGACGAAGGTCTGGTCGGAGTCCTGCGCGGTGACCTGGTCGAGCAGCGACCGCAGCCGGTGCGCGAGCCGGGCCAGGTTCTCGGGGTCGAGCGTGTCGGCCGCCGAGCCCTCGAGCCGCGCGAGGTCGCCGAACACCGCCGGGTCGGCGCTGGTGTCAGAGCCGGTGCCGGCGAGGCCGAGGGACGCCAGCAGGAACCGGCCGAGCGCGAGCGGGTTGGGGTGGTCGAACACGATCGTGCTCGCCAGGGTCAGCCCGGTGGCCTCGGTGAGCCGGTTGCGCAGCTCCATCGCGGTGAGCGAGTCGAAGCCAAGCTCGGTGAAGCCGCGCTCGACCTCGACGGCTTCCGCCGCGCCGTGGCCGAGGACGTCGGCGACCTGGCCGCGGACGAACCCGAGCAGCTCGCGCTCCCGGTCGTCCTGGCCGAGGGCGGCGAGCCGCTCCGCGAGCGCGTCGGTCGGGGCGGCCGCCGCGTTCGCGGCCCGGCGCACCGTCCGGCGCACGAGGCCGCGCAGCAGCGCGGGCGGGTCCTCGTCGGGCCGGGCCGACAGGTCGAGGTCCACGGGGAACACCACCGGGTCACCGGTGCGGGCGGCGGCGTCGAACAGGGCGAGGCCGTGCTCCGGCGACAGCGGGCGGATGCCGGTGCGGGCCATGCGGCGCAGGTCGGTCTCGGACAGGTCCCTTGTCATCCCGTTGGACCGCGGCGACCACGGGCCCCACGCCAGCGACAGGCCCGCGAGCCCGAGGTCGCGCCGGTGGCCGGCCAGGGCGTCGAGGAAGGAGTTGGCGGCGGCGTAGTTGCCCTGCCCGGCCGCGCCGAGCGCCCCGGACAGCGAGGAGAACAGCACGAAGTGGGCGAGGTCGAGGTCGCGGGTCAGTTCGTGCAGGTGCCAGGCGCCGTCGACCTTGGGGGCCAGCACGGCGGCGAGTCGCTCGCCGGTGAGCGAGGCCAGCACGCCGTCGTCGACCACACCGGCCGCGTGCACGACGCCGACCAGCGGGTGCTCGGCCGGGATGGTGTCGATGGCGGCGGCGACCGACGCGCGGTCGGCGACGTCACACTCGGCGATGGTGACCTCGGCGCCGTGCGCGGTCAGCTCCGCGACCAGCTCGACGACCCCCTCGGCGCGGCCGCCTCTGCGGCCGGCGAGGACGAGCCTGCGCACGCCGTGCTCGGCGACGAGGTGGCGGGCCACGAGCGAGCCGAGCCCGCCGGTGCCGCCGGTGACGAGGACGGTCCCCGCCGGCCAGCCGACCGGCTCGCCGTCCGGAACAGCGCGCTCCAGCCGAGCCGCGTACGGGACGCCGTCGCGGATCGCGACCCTCGGCTCGTCGGACACCAGCGCCGCCGCCACGGCGGACACCGACGCGGCAGAGCCGTCGGACTCGACGAGGGTGAACCGGCCGGGGCTCTCCGACTGGGCCGCGCGGACCAGACCGGCGGCCGCCGCATGGGCGAGGTCGCCGAGCCGACCGAGGAACACGGCCCGGACCCCGGCCAGGCGGGTGTCGGACAGACAGATCCGGAGCTGGTCCAGCACCGCGGCGGTGACCGCGCGGACGCCAGCGGGGCCTGCCGTGCCGGCGGGCATGCCGAGCACGAGCGGGCGCGGGTCACGGGCGGCCGCGGCGGCGGCGAGTTCGAGGTCTGCGACGACCTCGGCGCCGGGCACGCCAGGGTCGGCGCCGACGGCGATCCACCGCTGCGGCGCGGGCCCGACCCGGTCCAGCTCGGTCCAGCCGAGGCGGAACAGCTCGCGGGTCCGCGCGCCGGCCGGGCCGTCGGCCGGGGTGGCGAGGTCCGGGGTGGCGAGCACGACCTCGTCGATGGTGACGACCGGGGCGCCGGTGGCGTCGAACAGGGCCACCGACAGGGAGTCCTGGCCCGTCGCGGTCAGCCGCGCCCGCACGGTGGTGGCGCCGGTGGCGTGCAGCGCGAGGCCGTTCCAGCGGATGGCCACCCGGGCCGGGTGGTCCGGGAACAGGACCCCGGCGGCCCGCAGCGCCGCGTCGAGCAGCACCGGGTGCAGGCCGTAGTCCTCGGCGCTCTCGGTCTCGGGCAGCGCGACCTCGGCCAGGACGGAGTCCGCGCCGGCACGCCAGACCGCGGTGATCGTGTCGTCGAGGGCTGCGAGGTCGGCGGGCTCGGCGTCGGCCGGGGGCCAGGCGAGGGTCCCGGTGGCCGGTTCGGCGTGGGTGAGCAGGCCGATCGCGTGCGCCTGCCAGCTCTCCGCGCCGGCCGGGCGTACGTAGACGGTGACCGGGCGGTCGCCGGACACGTCGGCCGCGCCGACGGCGACCTGCACGCGCACGTCCTGAGCCGGGTCCGCCGCCAGCGCGACGGGCACGGCCAGCTCGGCGACGGTCGGGTAGCCGAGTTGCTCGGCCGCGCGCAGGACCAGCTCGGCGAACACGGCCGCCGGCACGGTCGCCGTCGCGGCGAGCCACGGGTGGGTGCGGGGGCTGAGCCGGCCGGTGAACAGCGACCCGCCGGAGTCGGGCAGGTCGACGGCCGCGCCGAGCAGCGGGTGGCCGGTGCGCTCCATGCCCGCCGCGGTCACGTCGCCGACGGCCGGGCGGGGGCTCGGCCAGAACCGCTCCGGCTGGAACGCGTAGGTCGGCAGGTCGACGCGGCGACGGGCGCCGCCGCCGGCGAAGTACGCCGCCCAGTCCACCGGCACGCCGGCGGTGTGCAGGGTGGCGAGCGCCTCGCCGAGGGCGTCGGTCTCGGAGCGGTCGGTGCGCAGGGCCGGGACGAGCACGGCACCGGCCGGAAGGGTCTCGGCGGCCATGGCGGTCAGGACCCCGCCGGGGCCCAGCTCCAGGACCGTGTGCACGCCCTGGTCGGCCAGGAGCGCCACACCGTCGCCGAAGCGGACGGTGTCACGGACGTGGCGCACCCAGTGCTCCGGGTCGGTCGCCTGCTCGGCGGTGAGCCGGGCGCCGTTGGACACGACCGGGAGCGCCGGGGGCTCGTAGGACAGGCCCTCGGCGACCGCACGGAAGTCGTCCACCATCGCGTCCATATGAGGCGAGTGAAACGCATGGCTCACTCGCAAAGTCCTAGTCTTTCGGCCCTGTGCCGAAAGCAGTCCGGCGATCTCGGTGACCACGTCCGCGTCACCGGCGAGGACGACCGAGGTGGGACCGTTGACCGCCGCGACCGACACCCGGTCCGCGCGGCCGGCGACGTGCGCGGCGACCTCCTCCTCGGTGGCGGCGACGGCGACCATCGCGCCGCCGCCGGGCAGCGCGTCCATCAACCGGGCGCGGGCGGTGACGAGCGCGACCGCGTCGGGCAGCGAGAGCACCCCGGCGACGTGCGCGGCGGCCAGCTCGCCGACCGAGTGGCCGACGAGGAGGTCCGGGACGAGGCCCCACGACTCGACGAGCCGGTACAGGGCGACCTCGATGGCGAACAGCGCCGGCTGGGTGTAGCCGGTCCGGTCGAGCAGCGCGGCCTCCTCGGTGTCCGGCTCTGCGAACAGGAGGTCCCGCAGCGGCCGGTCGAGCACGGGGTCGACGTGGGCGAGGACGGCGTCGAGCGCGTCGGCGAACACCGGGTACCGCGCGTACAGCTCGCGGCCGGCGCCTGCCCGCTGTGCGCCCTGGCCGGGGAAGGACATGGCGAGCCGGGGCCGGTCGAACGAGTGGCCGGTGCGCACGCCGGGGGCGCGTTCGCCGGCCGCGAGCGCGGCGAGACCAGTGGCGAGCCGGGCCTTGTCGACGCCGAGCACGGCGGCCCGGTGCTCCAGGTCCGCGCGGGTGGTGGCGAGTGAGTACGCGAGGTCGCGCGGGTCGTGCGCACCGACGACGGCGAGTAGCCGGGCGGCCTGGGCACGCAGCGCGGGCACGGTGCGGGCAGAGACGAGCAGTGCCGTGTGCTCCCCGTCCGGCGCCGGCTCGGCGGCCGGCCGGGGGTCGGGGGCCGGCGCCTGTTCGAGCACGAGGTGGGCGTTGGTGCCGCTGATGCCGAACGACGACACTCCCGCACGGCGGGGCCGCCCGTTCTCCGGCCACTCCCGGTTCTCGGCCAGCAGCTCCACCGCGCCGGCCGACCAGTCCACATGGGACGACGGGACCTCGGCGTGCAGCGTCCTCGGCAGCACGCCGTGGCGCAGCATCTCGACGGCCTTGATCACCCCGGCGACCCCGGCGGCGGCCTGCGTGTGCCCGAGGTTCGACTTCACCGAACCCAGCCACAGCGGCCGGTCCCGGTCCTGACCGTAGGTCGCCAACAACGCCTGCGCCTCGATCGGATCACCCAACGTCGTGCCGGTGCCGTGCGCCTCCACCACGTCGACGTCCTGAGTGGACAGACCGGCGTTGGCGAGCGCCTGGCGGATCACCCGTTGTTGCGACGGACCGTTCGGCGCCGTCAGCCCGTTCGACGCGCCGTCGGAGTTGACCGCGGAACCCCGCAGCACCGCGAGGATCTCGTGGCCGTTGCGCCGCGCGTCGGACATCCGTGCCAACAGGACCATGCCGACGCCCTCGGACCACCCCATGCCGTCGGCGGAGTCGCCGAACGCCTTGCAGCGGCCGTCCGCGGCGAGCCCGCCGTGCTGGTCGAACTCGGCGAACGCGACCGAGGTCGCCATCACCGTGACCCCGCCGGCCAGCGCGAGCGAGCACTCCCCCGACCGCAGCGACTGCGCGGCAAGGTGCATTGCCACCAGTGACGACGAACAGGCCGTGTCGACGGTGACGGTCGGGCCCTCCAGCCCGAAGCTGTAGGCGAGCCGGCCGGAGATCACGCTCGTCGCCTGCCCGGTGAGCAGGTGGCCGCGCAACTCGACCGGCGGCGCGTACCCGCTGCCGGTGCCGCCCATGAACACACCGGTCGCCGAGCCGCGCAGCGACGACGGGTCGAGCCCGGCGCGTTCGAACGCCTCCCAGGTGGCCTCCAGCGACAGCCGCTGCTGCGGGTCCATCGCCAGCGCCTCACGCGGGGAGATGCCGAAGAACGCGGCGTCGAAGTCCGCGACGTCGTAGAGGAACCCGCCCTCCTGGACTGGGGCGCCCTCGGTGTCCCAGCCTCGGTCGGTCGGCAGCGCGGAGATCGCGTCCCGGCCGTCGGCGACGAGACGCCAGAGGTCCTCCGGCGAGCGGACACCGCCGGGGAAGCGGCACGCCATGCCGACGACCACGACCGGGTCGTCGGACACCGGTCCGACCGGCCCGGTGACGGGCTGCTCGGCGCGGCCGCCGAGCAGTTCGTCGAGCAGGAACGCGGCGAGCGCGGCCGGGGTCGGGTGGTCGAACACGAGGGTGGCCGGCAGGCCGAGACCCGTCGCGGCGCCGAGCCGGTTGCGCAGCTCCACCGCGGTGAGCGAGTCGAACCCGAGGTCGGCGAACGGCCGGGTGGCGCCGACGTCGTCGGCGCCCGCGTGGCCGAGGACGACCGCGACCTGCCGGCGGACCAGGGTCACCAGCAGGTCGGCCCGCTCCGGTCCGCTGTTGGCCAGCAGCTTCTCGCGCAGCGCGGAGGTCTCCGCCGCGTCCGGCCCGGTCGCGCTGTCGGCGACCGCGCGGGCCTGCGGGAGGTCGGCGAGCAGCGGACTCGGCCGCATGGCGGTGAACGCCGGGACGAACCGCTCCCAGTCCGTGTCGCACACGGTCACCGCCGGCTCCCCAGAGCGCACCGCGGCGGCGAGGGCGGCCACGGCCCGGCCCGGGTTCATCGCGACAAGACCGCGACGGCGGAGGCCGCGGGCCACGTCGGCGCGGGCCGCCATGCCGTCCTCCCCCCACGCGCCCCAGGCCACCGAGGTGGCCGGGCGGCCGAGGGCGTTGCGCCGCTCGGCGAGTGCGTCGAGGTAGGCGTTGGCGGCGCTGTAGCCGGCCTGCCCGCCGCTGCCCCACACCCCGGCGATCGAGGAGAACAGAACGAACAGCTCCACGTCGCCAGCGAGCGCGTCCAGGTGCGCCGCCCCGGCCGCCTTCGCGGCCATCGCCTCGGCGAGCGCCTCGGCGGTGTGCTCGTCGAACGAGCACACCGGGTCCGTGCCGGCGGCGTGCACGACGCCGGTGACCGGGTACTCGGCGAGCACCGCGGCGACCGCGGCCCGATCGGCCACGTCGCAGGCGACCACGTCGACGCGCGCGCCGAGCCCGGTCAGCTCGTCGCGCAGCTCGGGAGCGCCGGGAGCGTCGAGGCCGCGCCGGCTGGTCAGCACGAGGTGTGCGGTGCCTCGGGTGGCGAGCCAGCGGGCCACGTGCGCGCCGAGCGCGCCGGTGCCGCCGGTGACCAGCACGGCCTTCGGCGCCGGCGCGTCCGGCCCAGGCGCGACCGGTGGCGCGGCAGTGAGACGGCGGGCGAAGATGCCGGATTGCCGGACGGCGACCTGGTCCTCGCCGCGGCCGGCGAGGACGTCACGCAGGCGCGCGGCGGCGCGGTCGTCCGGCTCGGCTGGCAGGTCGACAAGACCGCCCCAGCGGGCCGGGTGCTCCAGCGCCGCGACCCGGCCGAGGCCCCACACGGCGGCCTGTGCTGGGTCGGTGCCGCCGTCGGACCCGCCGACCGCGACGGCGCGGTGCGTGAGAGTCCACAGTGGACAGTCCAGCTCCGCGTCGCCCAGTGCCTGCACCAGGTTCATGGTCGCGAGCGCCGCACCGGACACCGGGTCGTCGTGCTCGCCCATGGCGAGCAGCGACACCACCCCGGCGAAGGGGCCTTCGGTGGCGCGCAGCCGCTCGGTGAGCCCCACCCGGTCGGTGTCGGTGACCCGCAGGCACACGACGTCCTCGCCGAGCCCGTCGACCCAGTCCGAGGACACGCCGGCGGGGACGACCGCGAGCCAGGTGCCGGTCAGCTCACCGGGGGTGGCGGCGGGCAGCGGGGTCCAGCCGATGCGGTACCGCCAGCCGTCCACTGTGGATCGCTCGCGCCGCTGCCGGCGCCACGCGGTCAGGCCGGGCAGCACGGCGGCGAGCGCGGCGCCGTCGACGGCCAGCTCGTCGGCGAACGATGACGTGTCGCCCCGCTCGACGACCTGCCAGAACTCGGCGTCCACCGGGTCCGCGCCGGCCGGCGCGGCGGCGGCGTCGGCGGCGGCGGCGGCGGCGGCGGGCCAGAACCGCTCGGAGCGGAAGGCGTAGGTCGGCAGGTCGACCGCACGGGCGCCCGGCAGCGCGGGGCGCCAGTCGACTCCGACGCCGCGCACGAACGCCTCGCCCAGCGAGGTGAGGAACCGGCGCGAACCGCCGTCGCCGCGGCGCAGCGAGCCCACCGCCACGACCGGGATCTCGGCGTCGTCGGCGGTCTGCTGGACGCCGATCGTGAGCACGGGGTGGGCGCTGACCTCGACGAACACCCGGTGCCGCTGCTCGATGAGGCCGCGCACGGCCGGTCCGAAGTGGACGGTGTGGCGCAGGTTCCGGTACCAGTAGGCGGCGTCGAGCGTGGTGGTGTCGAGCCAGTCGCCGGTGACGGTGGAGAAGAACGGCACCAGCGCGGCGCGGGGCTCGATCGGGGCGAGCGCGGTGAGCAGCTCGGCCTGCAGCCGTTCGACCTGCGCGGAGTGCGAGGCGTAGTCGACGTCGATGCGCCGGACCCGCACGTCCCGCTCGGTCAGCTCGGCGAACAGCGCGTCCAGCGCGGCCACCGAGCCGGACACGACGACCGAGCGGGGGCCGTTGACGGCGGCGAGGGACAGCTCGCCCGCCGACGCGGCGACCCGCTGCTCGACCTCGGCGACAGGCAGCGGCACCGATGCCATGCCGCCCGCGCCGGCCAGATGTGCCGCGATGGCCCGGCTGCGCAGGGCGACGACCATGGCGCCGTCCTCGAGGGACAGCGCGCCCGCGGCGACCGCCGCGGCGATCTCGCCCTGCGAGTGGCCGACCACCGCGTCGGGCCGCACACCGTGGGCCCGCCACAGGGCGGCGAGCGACACCATGACGGCGAAGGACGCCGGCTGGACGACGTCGACCCGGTCGAGGGTGGGCGCGCCGTCGGCCTCGCGCAGCACGTCGAGCAGCGACCAGTCGACGTGCGGGGCCAGCGCGGCGGCGCACTCGTCGATGCTCGCGGCGAACGCCGGGGCGGTGTCGAGCAGCTCGACGGCCATGCCGGCCCACTGTGAGCCCTGACCGGGGAACACGAACACGGTCCGGCCCTCGATGTCGGCGACACCCTCCACCAGACCGTCGGCCGGGATCTCGACGGCGAGGTCGGACAGGGTGGCGCGCAGCTCCTCGGGCGTCTCCCCGACGACGACGGCGCGGTGGGCCAGCGCGGTGCGGGTGGTGGCGAGCGAGTGGGCAATGTCGGCAAGCTCGGCCGGGTCGTGCCGGTCGAGGTGCGCGGCGAGCCGGCCGGCCTGGGCGCGGACCGCGGCCGGGTCGTTGCCGGACACGACGAGCGGCACGACCGACGCGGCGCCGGCGCCGGCCGGCTCGTCGCGCGGTGGCGCCTGCTCGATGATGGCGTGCGCGTTGGTGCCACTGACCCCGAAGGAGGACACCCCGGCGCGGCGGGGATGCCCGTTCTCGGTCCACGCCACGGGTTCGGTGAGCAGCGCGACCGATCCGGCGGACCAGTCCACATGGGACGACGGCGCGTCGACGTGCAGGGTGGGCGGCAGCAGCCCGTGCCGCAGCGCCATGATCATCTTGAGCACCCCGGCCACGCCGGCGGCCGACTGGCTGTGCCCGATGTTGGACTTGACCGAGCCGAGCCACAGCGGCCGGTCCCGGTCCTGGCCGTAGGTCGCCAGCAGTGCCTGCGCCTCGATCGGGTCACCGAGCGTGGTGCCGGTGCCGTGCGCCTCCACCACGTCAACGTCCTGTGTGGACAGACCAGCGTTCGCCAGCGCCTGGCGGATCACCCGCTGCTGCGACGGCCCGTTCGGGGCGGTCAACCCGTTCGACGCGCCGTCCTGGTTGACCGCCGAACCCCGCAGCACGGCGAGGATCTCGTGACCGTTGCGCTCCGCGTCCGACAACCGCTCCAGCACCAGCACACCCACGCCCTCCGACCAGCCGGTGCCGTCCGCGGCGTCCGCGAACGCCTTGCACCGGCCGTCGGGCGCGAGCCCGCCCGCGGCGTCGAACTCGCCGAACACCGTCGGCGTCGCGAGAACCGTGACCCCGCCGGCGAGGGCGAGGTCACACTCCCCGGCGCGCAGTGCCTGCGCGGCGAGGTGCATGGCCACGAGCGACGACGAGCAGGCGGTGTCGACAGTGACCGCGGGGCCCTCCAGCCCGAACGTGTAGGACAGCCGGCCGGACAGGACACTCGTCGCCTGCCCGGTCAGCAGGTGCCCGCGCAGGTCCGCCGGGGCGACGTAGCCGCTGCCGGAGCCGCCGACGAACACGCCGGTTGAGGTGCCACGCAGGGTCCCCGGTGCGATCCGGGCCCGCTCGAACGCCTCCCACGTGACCTCCAGCAGCACGCGCTGCTGCGGGTCCATCGCCAGCGCCTCACGCGGGGAGATGCCGAAGAACGCGGCGTCGAAGTCCACCGCGTCCGGCACGAACCCGCCCTCGACGCCCGCGGTCAGCTCCAGGTCCCAGCCGCGGTCGGCCGGCAGGGCGCCGATCGCGTCGCCGCCCTCGGTGACGAGCCGCCACAGGTCCTCCGGCGAGCGCACGCCGCCCGGGTACCGGCAGCTCATGCCGACGACCACGACCGGGTCGGTGGTGTCGGCGGCGGCGGGGGCGGCCTGAGCGGACGGCGCGACGGCGGCGCCGAAGAGCGTGGTGAGCACGTGGTCGACGAGGTGGCGCGGCGTCGGGTGGTCGAACACGAGCGTCGCCGGCAGGCTCAGCCCGGTGACGGTGCCGAGCTGGTCGCGCAGCTCGACCGCGGTCAGCGAGTCGAAGCCCTGATCACGGAACTCCTGGCGCGGACCGATCGCGTCGACCGACTCGAACGCCAGGACGGCCGCGGCCTCGGCGCGCACGACCTCGACCAGGTGGGGCAGCCGGTCCGCCTCGCGGTACAGGCGGGCGCGGAACTCGGAGGTCGCCGGCGGGGCGGCCGGTGCCGCCTCGGGCAGCGCGGCCCTTGCCTCTGGCAGGTCGGCGAGCAGCGGACTCGGGCGTAGGACGGTGAACGCCCGCGCGAACCGCGCCCAGTCGATGTCGGCGACGGTGACGGTGGTGTCGTCGCAGCGCACGGCCTGGCGCAGCGCGGCGAGCGCGTCCTCCGGGCCCATCCTGGCGACGCCGAGCCGGGCGAGGCGCTCGCCAACCTCGTCGCTCGCCGCCATGCCGGTGTCCGCCCAGGCGCCCCATGCCACGGCGGTCGCGACCAGCCCTCGGCTGCGGCGTTGCTCGGCGAGCGCGTCGAGGTAGGCGTTCTCGGCGCTGTAGCCGGCCTGCCAGCCGCTGCCCCACACCCCGGCGATCGAGGAGAACAGGACGAACAGCTTCAGCTCGCGGTCGCCGAGCAACGAGTCGAGGTTCGCCGCGCCGACGACCTTGCCGGACAGCGAGTCGGTGAGGTCGACGGCGTCGACGGCGTCGAGCGGGCCGCCGGAGTCGACGCCGGCGGCGTGCACGACGCCGTCCACGGGGTGGCGCGCCAGGACGGCGGCGAGCGCGTTCCGGTCGGACACGTCGCAGGCCTCGACGACCACCTCCGCGCCGAGCCCCTCGATCTCCGCGACGAGGTCGGCCACGCCGGGCGCGGCCGGGCCGCGGCGGCTGACGAGCACGAGCCGCCGGGCGCCGTCGCGGGCGAGCCAGCAGGCGACCCGGCCGCCGAGCGCGCCGGTGCCGCCGGTGACGAGCACCGTCGCGGGCGCACGCCAGTCCCCGTCGGGGGTGTTGGCCGGGGCGTGTGCGAGCCGGCGGGCGAAGACGCCGGCCGGCCGGATCGCGACCTGGTCCTCACCGTCCACACCGGACAGCACCCTGGCGAGGCGGGCGGCCGACAGCGCGTCGGCGGCCGGCGGCAGGTCGACCAGCCCGCCCCAGCGGGTGGGGTGCTCCAGCGCGGCGACGCGGCCGAGACCCCAGACGGCGGCCTGGGCAAGGACGATGAGCGGGTCGCCGGCACCGGTCGACACGGCACCACTGGTCAGGCACCACAGCGGCGCGGCGATGCCCGCGGCGCCGAGGGCCTGCAGCAGGACGGTCGTGGCGAGCATCCCGGCGGGCACGTCGGCCACCCCGGCCGCGGCCAGCAGCGACACGACCCCGGCGAACCGGTTCGCGCCGCCGCCGAGCTCGCGGATCCGCTCGGTGAGCTGGTCGCGGTCGAGGCCGGACACCCGCAGGCGTACGACCTCCGGCCCGAGCGCGTCGAGCCACTCCTCGCCGGCGCCGTCGGCGGGCACGATCGCGAGCCAGCGTCCGGCCGGCGCTCCCCCGCCGCCGGTCAGCGGCTTCCAGGTGACCTGGTAGCGCCAGCCGTCGACGACGGCCTGCTCGTGGCGTTCGCGGTGCCAGGTCGCGAGTCCGGGCAGGATCCTGGCCAGCGCCTCGCCGTCGACGTCCAGGCGCGCGGCCAGCGAGTCGACGTCGGCCTCGCGCACGGCCGCCCAGAACTCGGCGTCGACGCCGTCGGCGGCCGGCGCGGTGAGCGCCGGCGGCCAGTACCGGTCGCGCTGGAAGGCGTAGGTCGGCAGCTCGACACGCCGGGCGCCGGTACCGGCGAGCACCGCCGACCAGTCGACGTCGGCGCCGTCCACGAACAGGCGGCCCAGGGCGCCCACCGCGGCGCTCTCCTCATCGCGGTCCTTGCGCAGCAAGGGGATCACGGTCGTGCCGGCCGGCAGGGAATCCTTGGCCGTCGCGGTGAGGGTGCCGTCCGGGCCGATCTCGACGAACCGGGTCGCGCCGGCGGCGTTGGCGGCCTCGACGGCGGCGGCGAACCGCACCGGCTCGCGCACCTGACGGACCCAGTACTCGGCGGTGCTGGGGTCACCGGCCGCGGTCGCGACGATAGGGACGTGCGGCGCGGCGTACTCGACGCTCTCCGCGACCGCGCGGAACTCCGCCAGCATCGGCTCCATCAGCTCCGAGTGGAACGCGTGGGAGACCCGCAGGCGCTTGGACCGGCGGTCCAGGCGGGCCAGGCGATCCGCGGCGGCCAGCACCGCGTCCTCAACACCGGACAGCACGACCGACCGGGGACCGTTGACCGCGGCGAGGTCCACGCCGTCGCCGAGCAGCGGCGCCACCTCGTCCTCGGTCGCCTCCACGGCCACCATCGCGCCACCCGCCGGCAGCGCCTGCATCAGCCGGGCCCGCGCGCCAACGAGCCAGCACGCGTCCTCGAGCGAGAACACCCCGGCCACGTGCGCGGCGGCGATCTCGCCGACCGAGTGCCCGATCACCAGGTCGGGTCGCAGGCCCCAGGACTCGGCCAGCCGGAACAGCGCGACCTCTACCGCGAACAGCGCGGGCTGCGCCCGGCCGGTCTCGGCGAGCCGCCGCTCGTCGAGGTCCCACAGCGGACCGCCGAGGGCGGGTCCGAGCTGGGTGAGTACGGCGTCGAGCGCGTCGGCGAACACCGGGAAGCGGGCAGCGAGCCCGCGGCCCATGCCGACCCGCTGAGCACCCTGCCCGGCGAACAGGAACGCCGTGCGGCCGGTACGCGTCTCGCCGTGCTGGACGGCGGCATCGCCTATCAGCCCGCCGGTGAGCCAGCCGGCGAGCGCGTCGCGGGCGCCCTCGGCCGACTCGGCGACGACGGCGAGCCGGTGGCGCAGGCCCGCCCGGTGCACACCGAGCGACCACGCGGTGTCCAGCACGGACCCGGGGGCCTGGCCGAGCAGCCGCTCGACCTGGTCGCGCAGCGCGTCCGCCGACCCGCCGGACAGGACCCACGGCACGACGGCCGCCGAGGTGGTCGCGTCGGCGGCCGGCGCCGGGGTGGGTGGCTGCTCGATGATGACGTGGGCGTTGGTGCCGCTGACGCCGAACGACGAGACGCCGGCGCGGCGCGGGCGGCCGTTCGCGGTCCAGTCGACGGGCTCGGTCAGCAGCCGCACCGCCCCGGCCGTCCAGTCCACATGGGACGACGGCGCGTCGACGTGCAGGGTGCGCGGCAGCGTGTCGTGCCGCAGCGCCATGATCATCTTGAGCACGCCGGCGACACCGGCGGCGGCCTGGGTGTGGCCGATGTTGGACTTCACCGAGCCGAGCCACAGCGGCCGGTCCCGGTCGCGGCCGTAGGTCGCGAGCAGCGCCCTGGCCTCGATCGGGTCACCAAGAGTGGTGCCCGTGCCGTGCCCCTCGACAACGTCCACCTCGGACGATCACGCGCTGCTGCGCGGGCCCGTTCGGCGCGGTGAGGCCGTTCGACGCGCCGTCCTGGTTGACCGCGGAGCCCCGCAGCACGGCCAGAACCTCGTGGCCGTTGCGGCGCGCCTCCGACAGCCGCTCCAGGACGAGCATGCCGACGCCCTCGGACCAGCCGGTGCCGTCGGCCGCCTCGGCGAACGACCGGCAGCGGCCGTCCGGGGCCAGGCCGCCCTGCACGCCCATCTCGCCGAACGTGTAGGGCGTCGCCATGATCGTCACGCCGCCGGCCAGTGCCAGCGAGCACTCGCCCGAGTACAGCGCCTGCGCGGCAAGGTGCATGGCGACCAGCGACGACGAGCACGCCGTGTCGATGGTGACGGTCGGGCCCTCCAGCCCGAACGTGTAGGCGATGCGGCCGGAGAGCACGCTCGTCGCCTGCCCGGTCAGCAGGTGGCCGCGCAGCTCGGCGGGCGGGGTGTAGCCGCTGACCGTGCCGCCGACGAACACGCCGGTGGCGGAGCCGCGCACGGTGGCCGGGGCGATGCCGGCGCCCTCGAACGCCTCCCAGGTCGTCTCCAGCAGCAGCCGCTGCTGCGGGTCCATCGCGAGCGCCTCGCGCGGCGAGATGCCGAACAACTCCGCGTCGAACAGCGCCGCGTCGTACAGGAAGCCGCCCTCGAACCCGGCGGCCTGGCCGGTGTCCCAGCCGCGGTCGCCCGGGTAGGGCGCGATCGCGTCGCCGTCGTGCGCGACCAGGCGCCACAGGTCGTCCGGCGAGCCGACCCCGCCCGGGTAGCGGCAGGCCATGCCGACGACGACCACGGGGTCCTCGCCATGGTCGGCAGAGGCGGCGACGGCGGCGGGCACGGGGGCGACCTGGTCGACCCGGATGTCGCGCAGCCCGGCGAGCAGGAAGTCGGCGAGCGCGGTCGGTGTCGGGTGGTCGAACACGAGCGCGGCGGGCAGGGCGATACCGGTCTCGACGCCGAGCCGGCGGCTCAGGTCGACGGCGGTGAGCGAGTCGAAGCCGAGGTCGGAGAACGCCCGGTCGGCCTCCACGTGCTCGGGCCCCGCGTGGCCGAGCACCGCGGCGACCTGTGCGCGCACGAGGTCCAGGACGGCGTTGTGCCGTTCCGCGCCGGGCAGCGTGCGTACCCGCTCCCGCCACGGGAACGCGGCGGAGCCGGCGGTCTCGGCGGGCCGGGCGCTCTCGCGGACCTCGGCGAGGTTGTCGAACAGCGGGGTCGGGCGGATCGCGGTGAACACCGCGGTGAACCGCGGCCAGTCGATGTCGGCGACGACGACGGTCGCGTCGCCGGCGGAGACGGCCGGCGCGAGCAGTCGCACGGCGAGGTCGGGGGCCATGGCGGCGCCGAACCTCTCGGTGGTGCGGGTGCCGACGGCCATCCCGTCGCCGGCCCAGGCGCCCCAGGCGATCGACACCGCGGGCAGGCCCCGCGCGCGGCGCCGCTCGGCGATCGCGTCGAGGACGGTGTTGGCGGCGGCGTAGTTGGCCTGCCCGACGTTGCCGACGATGCCGGACGTGGACGAGAACAGCACGAACGCGTCGAGGTCGCGGCCGCGGGTCAGCTCGTCGAGCACCAGCGCGGAGGTGACCTTGGCACGGAACACCGACGCGAACCGCTCGGTGGTCATGTTGTCGAGCAGGGCGTCGTCGAGGACACCCGCGGTGTGCACGACCGCGGTGACGGCGTGGTCGTCGAGGACCGCGGCCATCGCGGCCGGGTCCGCGGCGTCCGCGGCGACGACCGCCACCGGCACGCCGAGGTCGCCGAACGCGGCCGCGCCGGGGGCGTCGGGGCCGCGGCGGGACACCAGCACCAGCCGCTCGGCGCCGTTGGCCGCGAGCCAGCGGGCGACGTGCCCGCCAAGTGCGCCGGTGCCGCCGGTGACCAGCACCGTGCCGCGCGGCGTCCAGTCCTGGCCCGGCCGGGTCGCGCGGATCATGCGGCGGCCGAAGACCCCGTTCGGGCGGATCGCCACCTGGTCCTCGACCGCGCCGGACAGGACCGCCCGCAGCCGGGCGACCACGGTCTGGTCGACGACCTCGGGCAGGTCGACCAGACCGCCCCAGCGGGCCGAGTACTCCAGCGCCGCGACCCGGCCGAGGCCCCAGACGGCGGCCCTCGCCGGATGGGCGGTGGCATCGTCGCGGCCGGTCGCCATCGCGGCGCGGGTGACGCACCACAGCGGCGCCTCGACCCCCGCGTCGCCGAGCGCCCGGATCAGTTCGGCGGTGCGCAGCAGCCCGGCGGGCACGGCGTCGGGTGCTTCGGCGTCGGCTTCGTCCAGGAACGACACGATCCCGGTGAACCGGGCGCCGGCGTCGAGGGCGCGGAGCCGGGCGGTGAGCCCGGCCCGGTTCCCCTCGAACACCCGCAGGCACAGCACACCGTCGGCGGCGAGGTCCTCGGCCCAGTGCCCGCCGCCCTCGGCGGGCAGCACCAGCAGCCAGCGGCCGGGCAGGGTGTCGGCGCCACCGGCGCGCAGGGGCTTCCAGGTCACGCGGTAGCGCCAGCCGTCGGCGACCGAGCGGTCGTGCCGGTCCCGCCGCCACGACGAGAGCGCGGGCAGGACCTCGGCGAGCGCGTCGGCGGCCACGTCGAGCCGGGCGGCGAGGGAGGCGACGTCGGCCTCCTCGACGGCGGCCCAGAACTCGGCGTCGACCGGGTCGGTGCCGGTCGCCGGGTCGACGCCATCGACCTCCGGCCAGTACCTGGCCCGCTGGAACGGGTAGGTGGGCAGGTCGACGCGGCGAGCGCCGGTGTCGTCGAACAGCGCGGCCCAGTCGACGTCGAGCCCGTCAACGTGCAGCCGGGCGAGCGCGGTGAGAACGCCGGTCTCCTCGTCGCGGTCCTTGCGCAGCAACGGAACCACGGGCGCGTCGGCGAGCGCGGACAGCGTGGCGTCCGGGCCGATCTCGACGAACCGGGTGGCCTCCGCCGCGCGCAGGCCGTCGACGGCGTCGGCGAAGCGGACGGTCTCGCGGACCTGGCGCACCCAGTACTCCGACGTCGCGACGTCGGTCGCACCGGCCACGGTGGACACCAGCGGCACGGTCGGCCGGTGGTAGGTCAACGACTCGGCGACCGCGCGGAACTCCGCGAGCATCGGGTCCATCAGCGCCGAGTGGAACGCGTGGGAGACCCGCAGCCGCTTGGACCGGCCGCCCAGCCGCTCCGCGACGGCGAGGACGGCGGCCTCGTCACCGGAGAGCACGACGGCGTTCGGGCCGTTGACCGCGGCAAGGTCGACACCGCCGACACCGCCGACGCCCTCGGTCAGCAGCGGACGCACGTCGGCCTCGCTCGCCTCGACGGCGACCATCGCGCCGCCGGCGGGCAGGGCCTGCATGAGGGTGGCGCGGGCGGTCACCAGGCGGCAGGCGTCTTCGAGCGAGAGCACCCCGGCCACGTGCGCCGCGGCGAGCTCGCCGACCGAGTGGCCGGCGACCAGGTCGGGGGTGACGCCCCAGGACGCCAGGAGCCGGTGCAGGGCGACCTCGACGGCGAACAGGGCGCGCTGGGCCCAGCCGGTCTGGTTCAGCTCGTGCTCGTCGAGTGACCACAGTGGACAGTCGAGCAGCGAGCACAGCTCCGCCAGTGCCTCGGCGAACACCGGGAACCGGGTCGCGAGCCGACGGCCCATGCCGAGGCGCTGCGAACCCTGGCCGGCGAACAGGAACGCGACCTTCCCCGGCGGCGCCACGACACCGGCGGCGACCTCGACGACGTCCTCGCCGGCGGCCAGCAGGACCGCGCGGTGCTCGAAGCGGGACCTGGTCGTGGCGAGGGAGTACCCGACGTCCAGCGGCGCGGCCGCGAGCGACCGAACACGCTCGGCCTGTGCGGCCAACGCGTCGGCCGATCGGCCGGCGAGGACCCACGGCACCACGGCGGGCACGATCGCCGGCCGTTCCGTGGTGTCCTCGGCCGGCGGCGCCTGCTCGACGATGACGTGCGCGTTGGTGCCGCTGATGCCGAACGACGAGATCCCCGCGCGGCGCGGGTGGCCGTCCTCTGCCCAGTCGACGGACCGGGTGAGCAGCTCGATCGACCCGGCGGTCCAGTCCACATGGGACGACGGCGCGTCGACGTGCAGCGTCGGCGGCAGCGTGGCGTGCCGCATCGCCATGACCATCTTGATCAGCCCGGCGACACCGGCCGCGGACTGGGTGTGGCCGAGGTTGGACTTCACCGACCCGAGCCACAGTGGCCGGTCGCGGTCCTGGCCGTAGGTGGCGAGCAGGGCCTGGGCCTCGATGGGGTCGCCAAGGGTGGTGCCGGTGCCGTGGGCCTCGACCACGTCCACCTCGGCCGGTGACAGCCCGGCGCCGGCGAGCGCGGCGCGGATCACGCGCTGCTGCGATGGCCCGTTGGGCGCGGTGAGACCGTTCGAGGCGCCGTCGGAGTTGACCGCGGAGCCCCGCACGACCGCGAGAACCTCGTGGCCGTTGCGGCGCGCGTCGGACAGCCGCTCCAGCACCAGCACGCCGACGCCCTCTGCCCAGCCGGTGCCGTCGGCGGCCTCGGCGAACGCCTTGCACCGGCCGTCGGCCGCGAGCCCGCCCTGTGCGCTGAACTCGCCGAACACGTACGGGGTGGACAGCACGGTGACGCCCCCGGCCAGGGCCAGCGAGCACTCCCCCGACCGCAGCGCCTGGGCGGCCAGGTGCAGCGCGACCAGCGACGACGAGCAGGCGGTGTCGATGGTGACCGTGGGGCCTTCCAGCCCCATCGTGTATGCGAGCCGGCCGGAGATCACGCTCGCCGCGTTGCCGGTCATCAGGTGCCCGCGCAGCTCCTCCGCGTGCGCGCCCATCAGGTGGAAGTAGGCCTGCTGGGTGGCGCCGACGAACACGCCGCTCGCGCTGCCCCGCAACGAGACCGGGTCGATCCCGGCGCGCTCGACGGCTTCCCACGCGGCCTCAAGCAGCACCCGCTGCTGCGGGTCCATCGCCAGCGCCTCGCGCGGCGAGATCCCGAAGAAGCCGGCGTCGAAGTCGGCGGCGTCGTCCAGGAACCCGCCCTGGCGCACGTAGTCGTCGGCGGCACGCTCCGTGCCGACGTCAGCGGTGGACTCCCAGCCGCGGTCGGTCGGGAACCCGCCGATGGCGTCACCGCCGGCGGCGACCAGGTCCCACAGCTCCTCCGGCCCGGTGACCCCACCCGGGTAGCGGCACGACATCGCGACGATCGCGACCGGCTCCTGTCGCCCGGACTCGACCTCCTCGAGGCGCTGGCGGGTCTTGTGCAGGTCCGCCGTGACCCACTTGAGGTAGTCGACGAGCTTCTGGTCGTCCGGCATCTCGGCTCAACCTTCCTGAGTGGCTGTCGTGCGGTCGAGCGCGCGCCCGAGCTCGTTGTCGATGAAGCTGAGGATCTCGTCGGCGCTGGCCGACCCGAGGCGGTCCGCGACGGCCTCCGTCGCCGGCGCGTCCTCCGGTTCCCGCAGCGCGGCCAGGAGATTGCGCAGCCGGTTCACCGCGCCGGCGCGGGAGACGTCGCCGGCCGGGGTCGCGGCGAACGCCGCCTCGAACCGGTCGAGCTCGGCGAGTAGCGACGGCGCCTGCTCCTCGGTGTCCGGCACCAGCTCGGCGAGCAGGTGCCCGGCCAGCACGACGGGGGTGGGGAAGTCGAAGACCAGGGTGGTCGGCAGCGCCAGCCCGGTCCGCTCGGTGAGGCCGTTGCGCAGCTCGACGGCGGTCAGCGAGTCGAACCCGAGGTCGCTGAAGGTGCGCTCCGGCCCGATCCGCTCGGTGCCGGCGTGGCCGAGGACGCGGGCGGCCTGCTCACGCACGAGCCGGACCAGATGCGTCGTCCGGTCCTCCGGCGGCAGCGCCAGCAGCCGGTCGTGGAACCCGGCCGTGTTGTCCACTGTGGACCGGGTGGTGCGGTGCCCGACGAGGTCGCGCAGCAGCGCCGGGACGGCCGGCCGGTCCCGCAGTGCGCGCAGGTCGAGCCGCACCGCGACGACGACCGGGTCGGCGGCGGCCAGTGCGGCGTCGAACATGGCCAGGCCCTGCTCGACGGTGATCGGGTGCATGCCCTGGGCGCGGATGCGCTGGACGTGGGTGTCGGACAGGGCGGCGGTCATGCCGGCCTCTGGCGCCCACGGACCCCAGACTAGGGAGCGGCCGGGCAGTCCGGCCGCCCGTCGCTGCCGGACCAGGGCGTCGAGGTAGGCGTTGGCGGCGGAGTAGTTGCCCTGCCCCGGGCTGCCCATCGACCCGGCGACCGAGGAGAACACGACGAAGTCGGCAAGATCGCGGGTCAGCTCGTGCAGGTGGTGGGCCGCGACCGCCTTGGGACGCAGGACGGTCGCCAGCCGGTCGGGGGTGAGGGCGCCGACGACGCCGTCGTCCAGGACGCCGGCGCAGTGGACGACGGCGGTGAGCGGGTGCCCGGCCGGGACGGCGGCTAACAGCGCAGCGACGGCGTCGCGGTCGACCATGTCGCAGGCGGCGATCTCGACCTCGGCGCCCTGGTCGGCCAGCTCGTCGCGCAGCGCGGTCGCGCCCGGGGCGTCGGGGCCGCGGCGGCTGGTGAGCAGCAGGTGTCGGACGCCGCGGCGGGTGACGAGGTGGCGGGCGAGCAGGCTGCCGAGCCCGCCGGTGCCGCCGGTCACGAGGACCGTCCCGTCCGGGTCCCACGCGGCGGTGTTGGTGTTGGTGTCGTCGGCCGGAAGGCGGACGAGGCGGCCGCCGTGGGCGGCGCCGTCCCGCACGAGGACGCGGTCCTCGCCGTAGTCATGGACAGCACCGACGGCGCCATGCTCGTTGATGTCTCCGGTGTCAATGAGCAGGAACCGGCCGGGGTTCTCGGCCTGGGCGCTGGACACCAGCCCCCACACGGCCGCGGACACCGGGTCGGGGTCGCCGGTGGACACCGCGCCGGGGGTGCGGAAGGCGAGCGGTGCCGGCCGGTCGCTCGCGAGGCGGTCCAGGAGCTGGGCAAGGACGTTGGCCGTGGCGGCCTCGACATCGGCGGTCGGCCACGGCTCGGCGACGTCCACGTCGGCTTCCCCGCCGGTGGCGTCGAGCGGCACCCAGTCGAGCCGGAACAGGTCGCGGTTCCCGGTGGGACGGCCGGTCCCGGCGGGCCGGACGGTCATGGCGTCGACGGTGAGGACGGGTTCGCCGGCCGGGGTGGCGACCCGCACGGCGAAGGTGTCCGGTCCGACCGGGGTGAGGTGGGCGCGGACGGCGGTGGCGCCGGCGGCGAGCAGGGACACGCCCTGCCAGGAGGCTGGCACGTGGCCGGGCGCGGCGGCCATGGTGAGCGCGGCGAGCAGGGCCGGGTGCAGGCCGAACGCGATCGCGTCGGTGACCTGGTCGGGCAGCGACGCGTCGGCGTACACGTCGGAGCCGTTGCGCCACCGGCGGTCCAGCGTGCGGAACACCGGTCCGCGGGAGACGGCCGGGTCCTCGCCGGGCTCGGCGGCGGTGACGCCGTCGGGCAGCGTGAGGTCGAACGGCGCCACCGCGGGCTGGGGCGCGAGGGCGCCGGTGGCGTGGCGGACCCAGTCGCGGCCGTCGACTGCGCGGGAGTGCACGGTGAGGGTGCGGACCGGTCCCGGCGGGCCGACGAGCAACTGCAGCGCGACGGCCTCGCGTTCGGCGAGGAGCAGCGGCTCGTGCACGGTCAGCTCGGTGACGTGCCCGTGGCCGACCTGGTCGCCCGCGCGCACCGCGAGCTCCAGGAAGGCCTCGGCCGGGAACACGGCGGTGCCGTCGATGGCGTGGTCGGCGAGCCACGGGTGGGTCGACACCGACAGGCGGCTGGTGAACATCAGCCCGCCGCCGTCGGCGAGCTCGGTGGCGGCGCCGAGCAGCGGGTGGCCGGCGGCGAGCAGCCCCATCCCGGCGGCGTCCGCGGCCCGCGCGGTGCCGGCGGGCCAGTGCCGCTCGCGCTGGAACGGGTAAGTCGGCAGGTCGACGCGACGGGCGCCGGTGCCGTCGAACAGGGCCGCCCAGTCGACGTCGGTGCCATCGACGTGCAGGCGGGCCAGCGCGGTGAGGGCGGCGGTGACCTCGTCGCGGTCCTTGCGCAGCACGGGGATCACGGGCGCGTCGGCGATGGCGGCGAGCGCGCCGTCCGGGCCGACCTCGACGAACCGGGACGCGCCGGCGGCACGCAGGGCGGCGATCGTGTCGGCGAAGCGGACGGTGTCGCGGACGTGGGAGACCCAGTACTCGGGGTCGGTGACGTCACCGCCCGCGGCGAACGGGATGACGGGCGGGGCGAACGTGAGGCCGGCGATCGCGGCGCGGAACTCGTCGAGCATCGGCTCCATCAGCGCCGAGTGGAAGGCGTGGGAGACCCGCAACCGGGTGGCGCGGCCGTCGAGCTTGCCGGCGAGGTCGAGGACGGCGGCCTCCTCGCCGGAGAGCACGATGGCGTTCGGGCCGTTGACCGCGGCGATGTCCACGCCCTCGGACAGCAGCGGGCGGACGTCTTCCTCGCTCGCCTCGACGGCGACCATGGTGCCGCCGGCGGGCAGGGCCTGCATGAGCCGGGCCCTGGCGGCGACGAGCGTGCGGGCGTCCTCGATGGACAGCACACCGGCCACGTGCGCGGCCGCGATCTCCCCGACCGAGTGTCCGGCCACGTGGTCCGGCCGGACACCGAACGAGTCCAGCAGGCGGAACAACGCCACCTCGAACTCGAACAACGCAGGCTGCGCGTTCCCCGTCCGGTCCAGCTCGTCGGCGTCCAGATCCCACACCCACGACGGCAGCTCGAACGACGGGAACCGCGCCGCCAGCTCCCGACCCATGCCGACCCGCTGGGAACCCTGACCGGAGAACAGGAACGCGACCGGGCCGGGCTCTGCCTCGCCGGCGGCGACCTCGACCACCCCGGCGGCCGAGGCGAGGAGCACCGCCCGGTGCTCGAAGGCCGACCGCGCGGTGGCGAGGGAGAACCCGACGTCGCGGCGGTCGGCATCGACAGCCCGCACCTGGTCCGCCTGAGCTTGGAGCGCGTCGGCGGTGCGGCCGGAGACGACCCACGGCACGACTCCGGGATCGGGGCGGTCCGCGCCGGCCTCGACGTGCGCGGGCTGTTCGAGGATGACGTGGGCGTTGGTGCCGCTGATCCCGAACGACGACACGCCCGCCCGGCGCGGATGCCCGTTCTCGGTCCACGCCACGGGTTCGGTGAGCAACGCGACCGACCCGGCCGACCAGTCCACATGGGACGTCGGGGTGTCGACGTGCAAGGTCCGGGGCAGGACCCCATGGCGCATGGCCTGCACCATCTTGATGATCCCGGCGACGCCCGCGGCGGCCTGGGTGTGGCCGAGGTTCGACTTGACCGAACCCAGCCACAGCGGCCGATCCCGGTCCTGACCATAAGTCGCGAGCAAAGCCTGCGCCTCGATCGGATCGCCCAGCGTGGTGCCCGTGCCGTGCGCCTCCACCGCGTCAATGTCCTGTGTGGACAGACCGGCGGACGCGAGCGCCTGGCGGATCACGCGTTGCTGCGACGGCCCGTTCGGCGCGGTCAACCCGTTCGACGCGCCGTCCTGGTTGATGGCCGAGCCCCGGACCACGGCGAGGATCTCGTGGCCGAGCCGTTCGGCGTCGGAAAGCCGTTCCACGACAAGCATGCCGACGCCCTCGGACCAGCCGGTGCCGTCCGCGGACTCGGCGAACGCCTTGCACAGCCCGTCGGGCGCGAGCCCGCCCTGGCGGGTGAAGCCGGCGAAACCGATGGACGTGGACATGACGGTTACCCCGCCGGCGAGCGCGAGCGAGCACTCCCCCGACCGCAGCGCCTGCGCGGCGAGGTGCAGTGCGACCAGCGACGAGGAGCACGCGGTGTCGACGGTGATCGCCGGTCCCTCGAACCCGAAGGTGTAGGACAGGCGGCCGGACGCGACGCTGGCGGCGAGCCCGGTGCCGGCGTGGCCGTCGGTGTCCTCGCCGGTGTTGATGATCAGCGTGGAGTAGTCCTGGCCGTTGGTGCCGACGAACACGCCGGTCCGGCTGCCCCGCAACAACACCGGGTCGATGCCCGACCGTTCCACGGCCTCCCAGGAGGTCTCCAGCAGCAGCCGCTGCTGCGGGTCCATCGCCAACGCCTCACGCGGGGAGACGCCGAAGAACCCGGCGTCGAACTCCGTCGCGTCGTAGAGGAAGCCGCCGACGTCGGTGGCGCTGCCGCCCCGGCCGTCGCCGGCGAGCAGGTCGAGGTCCCACCCCCGGTCGGTGGGGAAGGCGTCGATGCCGTCGCGGCCGTCGGCCAGCAGCCGCCACAGGTCTTCCGGCCCTCGTACACCGCCGGGGAACCGGCAGCTCATGCCGACGATGACGATCGGGTCGCCGGCGGTGCTGGTGACCGTCTCTGCCGCGACCGGTGCGTGCCCGACCAGCTCGCCGAGCAGGAAGTCAGCGAGCGCGCGGGGGTTCGGGTGGTCGAACACGAGCGTCGACGGCAAGGTGAGACCGGTGGCGGCGGCGAGCCGGTCGCGCAGCTCGATCGCCATGAGCGAGTCGAACCCGAGGTCGCGGAAGGACCGGTCGACCGGCACGGCGTCCGCCTCGGACGCGATGACGTCGGCCGCGCTGGTGCGGACGATGGCGAGCAGCTCGGGGCCGGTGAACACGCCAGGTGCTGGCCGGCGCAGGTCGGCGAGGACGCGACGGGCGCCGGGCAGATCGGCGAGCAGCGGGCTGGGCCGGGCAGCGAGCAGCGGCCGCAGGACGCGTTCCCGTTCGACGTCGGCGACGACCGGGGTGGGGTCGCCCGCGGCGACGGCCCGGCCCATGGCGGCGAGCGCGGCGTGCGGGTCGAGACCGTCCTGCCCGGCTGCCATGCCGCCGCCGGCCCAGGCGCCCCAGGCGATCGAGGTCGCGGGCAGGCCGTCGGCGTGGCGCCGCAGCGCGATGGCGTCGAGGATCGCGTTGGCGGCGGCGTAGTTGCCCTGGCCGGGGTTGCCAAGCGAGCCGGCGGCCGAGGAGAACAGGACGAACGCGTCGAGGTCCCGCTCGCGGGTCAGCTCGTCGAGCACGCGGGCGGCGGTGGCCTTGGCGTGCAGGACGGCGCCGAACCGGTCGGGCGTGAGGTTGTCGATCAGGGCGTCGTCGAGGACGCCCGCGGTGTGCACGATCGCGGTGGGCTCGTGGGCGTCGAGCAGGGCGGCCATGGCGTCGCGGTCGGCGGCGTCGGCCGCCACGACCTCCACCGGCACACCGAGGTCGGCCAGCGCGGCGGCGCCCGGCGCGTCCGGTCCGCGTCGGCTGACCAGCACGAGCCGGTCGGCGCCGTGCGCGGCGAGCCAGCGGGCGACGTGCGTGCCGAGGGCGCCCGTGCCGCCGGTGACCAGGACGGTCCCCGTCGGCTCCCAGGTGCCGGCCGTCCTCGGGGCGCGCACCAGGCGCCGGCCGTGGACGCCGTCCGCGCGGACGGCGACCTGGTCCTCGGCGCCGCCGAGCACGGCCCGCACCAGGTCGGCCATTGCGGTGTCGGTGGGGACCTCGACGAGTCCGCCCCAGCGGCGCGGGTACTCCAGTGCGGCGACCCGGCCGAGACCCCACAGCCCGGGGTCGCGCGTGAGGCACCACAGCGGCGCGTCGACCCCGGCGTCGCCGAGAGCCTGGAGCAGGACCGTGGCGGCCACCAGCTCCGCGTCGACGGCCACGATCCCGTCGAGGTCGCCAAGCTCCCGCAGGCGGTCGGCGAGAGCGTCGCGGTCCAGGCCGTCCACTTCGGACAGGCGCAGGACCTCGGCGCCGAGGGCGTCCGCCCAGTCGGCGCCGCCCTCGGCGGGGAGCACGGCGAGCCAGCGGCCGGTCAGCGCGTCGCGGCCGGTGACTCGCAGCGGCTGCCAGGTGACCTGGTAGCGCGGGGCGTCCTCGTGTCCGGCCGGCCAGAACCGGTTGCGCTGGAAGGCGTAGGTGGGCAGCGGCACGCGGCGGGCGCCGGTGCCGGCGAACAGCGCGGGCCACGGCACGTCGTACCCGTCGACGTGCAACCGACCCAGCGCGGTGAGCAGGGCGGTCTCCTCGCCGCGGTCCTTGCGCTGCGCCGGCACAACGGGCGCGTCGGCCACGGCCGTGAGCGCCGCGTCCGGCCCGACCTCGACGAACCGGGTCACCCCGGAGGACCGCAGCTCGGTGACCGCGGCACCGAACCGCACGGTGTCCCGCACATGCCGCACCCAGTAGTCCACTGTGGACACATCACCGGTAGCGACAAACGTGATCTGCGGAGGGTGGAAGGAAAGGCCTTGGATCTCGCGGCGGAACTCCGCCAGGACCGGCTCCATGAGCACCGAGTGGAAGGCGTGGGAGACCCGCAGGCGGGTCGACCGGCACGCCAGCCTCTCGGCGACCACCAGCACCGCCGCCTCGACACCCGACAGGACAACGGAACGCGGCCCGTTGACGGCGGCGATGTCCACACCGTCGACGAGCAGCGGCGTGACCTCGTCCTCGGCCGCCTCCACCGCCACCATCGCGCCGCCCGCCGGCAGAGCCTGCATCAACCGGGCCCGCGCCGCGACGAGCGTGCGAGCGTCGGCCAGCGAGAGCACTCCGGCGACGTGCGCGGCGGCAATCTCACCGACCGAGTGGCCGGCCACAGCGTCAGGCGTAACCCCGAAGGACTCCAGCAACCGGTAGAGCGCCACCTCGAACTCGAACAACGCCGGCTGCGCGTTCCCCGTCTGGTTCAGCTCGTCGGAGTCGAGGTCCCACACCCACGACGGCAGCTCGAACGACGGGAACCGCGCCGCCAGCTCCCGACCCATGCCGACCCGCTGGGAACCCTGACCGGAGAACAGGAACGCGAGCTTGCCGGTGCGGGACACCGTGCCGTCGGCGATGTCCAGCACGCCGTCGTCGGTGGCCAGCAGCACCGCCCGGTGGTCGAACGCAGTCCGCGTGGTGGCGAGGGAGTACCCGATGTCGAGGCGGTCGGCGTCCATGGCGCGTACCCGCTCGACCTGGGCCCGCAGGGCATGCTCGGTCCGGGCGGACACCACCCACGGCACGACCCGGGACGGCGTCCGGTCCGGTGCCGGCGTCGTGGCCGGACCCTGTTCCAGGAGTACATGGGCGTTGGTGCCGCTGATCCCGAACGACGACACCCCAGCGCGGCGCGGGTGCCCGTTCTCGGTCCACGCAACGGGTTCGGTGAGCAGGGCGATCGACCCGGCCGACCAGTCCACATGGGACGTCGGGGTGTCGACGTACAGGGTGCGGGGCAACGTGCCGTGGCGCATGGCCTGCACCATCTTGATGATGCCGGCCACGCCGGCGGCAGCCTGCGTGTGGCCGAGGTTCGACTTGACCGAACCCAGCCACAGCGGCCGGTCCCGGTCCTGGCCGTAGGTCGCGAGCAACGCCTGCGCCTCGATCGGGTCACCCAGCGTCGTGCCCGTGCCGTGCGCCTCGACCACGTCAATGTCCTGTGTAGACAGACCGGCGTTGGCGAGCGCCTGGCGGATCACGCGTTGTTGTGACGGCCCGTTCGGGGCGGTCAGCCCGTTCGACGCGCCGTCCTGGTTGACCGCCGAACCCCGTACCACGGCGAGGATCTCGTGGCCGTTGCGTTCCGCGTCGGAGAGGCGTTCCACGACGAGCATGCCGACGCCCTCGGACCAGCCGGTGCCGTCCGCGGCGTCCGCGAACGCCTTGCACAGCCCGTCGGGCGCCAGCCCGCCCTGGCCGCTGAACCCGACGAACCCGCCGGGCGTCGACATCACCGTCACCCCGCCGGCCAGGGCGAGCGAGCACTCCCCCGACCGCAGCGACTGCGCCGCGAGGTGCAGTGCCACCAGCGAGGCCGAGCAGGCGGTGTCGACGGTGATCGCCGGTCCCTCGAACCCGAAGGTGTAGGACAGGCGGCCGGACGCGACACTCGCCGCGATCCCGGTGCCGGTGTGGCCCCCGATGTCGGTGTCGGTGCTCAGCACCAGGGTCGAGTAGTCCTGGCCGTTGGTGCCGACGAACACGCCGGTGGCACTGCCCCGCAACGACTCCGG
>Ga0193717_1000321_pt1 | contig 34800 bp, 30 predicted proteins | sample U2c2metaG_FD_145900 | JGI IMG/M metagenome (GOLD analysis project Ga0193717, IMG submission 145900) | Soil microbial communities from a riparian zone of the East river system, Colorado, United States - U2c2 | ecosystem: Environmental > Terrestrial > Soil > Riparian zone | place: USA: East River... | reverse complement strand
GAGCTCGATCTCCTTGGCGACGGACACGCCGTCCTTGGTGATCGTCGGTGCGCCGAAGCTCTTCTCGAGCACGACGTTGCGGCCCTTCGGACCGAGAGTGGCCTTGACCGCATTGGCCAGGGTGTTCACGCCGCGCAACATGCGGTTGCGCGCGTCTTCGGAAAAGCGGATCTCTTTGGCAGCCATTGGGGTGGAACCTCTGGGAATCGGGAATGGGGAATAGGGAATAGGAAGAGCGGGCGAGGATCGGAATGGAACGAAGCGCGGGGCGCTTTACGATTCCCTATTCCCGATTCTCGATTCCCAGCTCTTACTCAATCACCGCGAGGATGTCTTCTTCGCGCATGACCAGCAGTTCCTGGCCGTCGACTTTCACTTCGGTGCCGCTGTACTTGCCGAACAGCACCTTGTCGCCTTTCTTGACGGCGATCGGACGGACCTTGCCGTCTTCGAGAATCTTGCCGTTGCCGGCGGCGATGACTTCGCCGCGAATCGGTTTCTCAGCCGCGGAATCGGGAATCACGATACCGCCGGCGGAGACCTTCTCTTCCTCCAGGCGCTTGATGATCACGCGATCGTGCAGGGGACGCAGTGCCATGATGGGTTGTTCCTCAACAGGTTGGTTGAAAGGTGTTGATCTAAAAGGGGTTTCCCCGCGCTGCTAGCACTCGGGGTAAGTGAGTGCCAGTTTAGCGGCAGAACTCTCCCGGTGGAAGTGCGTTGGCGTGGTCGAGCAGTTGAGGATGGTCCTGGGGGATTCAAGGGCAGGCGCGAATTCCGCCCCCCTTTTTTGAGACTTATAGGGTGGGCCTTGGCCCACCGAACGCTTCCAAGGTGGGCCAAGGCCCACCCTATGGAGCGCAGGCCGGGCGCAGCGTGAGCGCGGAAGCGATATCCCGCCAGTCGAACGCAGCAACGGCGTTATCGCTATGGGAAACGTACAACGCGCCCGCCGGAAACCGCGTCGACGCACGCTGGTCCAGCCAGACCCCGTCCGTCGTATTGGCGACCGTCGGCCGCACCGCGCCGACGTACTCGAACGTGGCGCGGTCGAACACCAGATAACGCTGGTCGGTCGGCGACTGGTCCGAGCCGATCCAGTAGCCGGAGCCGTCGGCGCACGCGTACAGCGCGAAGCCTTCGGCCTGATGGCGGTAGATGCCGGCGCCGATATCGCGGCCGCGGTAACGGCCTTGCATGTCGAACAGCTTGAGTCGCGAGCCGTCGCTCTCTAACTCGTCGGCGATCAGCAGCTCGCCGCGTGAGGTATCGCCGAAGATCGATTCGACGATGCGCAGGCGTCCGGCGCCGCCGGCGTCGCCGAATTCACTGACGTGCGTCGCAACCAGCGGGTCCGTGCCGGCGACATCGAACACATGCACCTTTCTTGCGCCGGCACCGTCGGCGGTTGCGGGCGGTGCCCAGTCGTCGGTGACGTAGATGCGATAGCGCCGCGGACCGTCCTCGCGCACCCACAAGCCATATGGTTTCTTCAGCGTGTCGGCGCCGAAGCTGCCGATCGCACGCGCATCGGGTAACGCGAAGGCCTGCACGCGATGACCGTCGCGCTCGACGACGAACAGAATGTCGCCGACGACGCTGATGCCATTCGGGCGCAGAAACTCGCCGGCGCCGGTGCCGCGGCGGCCGATACTGCCGAGCGAGGCACCGCTGATGCCGTCGAACACACGCACGGCGTCGGTCGATTTCGCGGTGATGTAGACACGCACGTCGCCGTTGTCCGCATGCCATACCGCCGGCGAATCGAGGTTGTCCGCGTCCGCCGCGACGGTGACGAATGCTTCCTTGATCACCGGCTCGGTACGCGCGGCTGCTCCGGCGTCCGGCCTGGCGGCGCGCTCGCCCGCGCAACCGCCGAGCAATGCGAGCGAGAGTGCGACTGCAATCGTGATGGTTGCCTGCATCAGAAATTCGCCTCCACGCCGATCAGATAGACGCGTCCGTATTTTTCGTACTGCGCGAGCCCGCCGGTGGCATACGCGCGGTAATACGGCCGGTCGGTCAGATTGATCGCTTCGAAATACGCGCGCCAGTCCTTCGCGAACCGATATTTCGCCGAGAAGTCGACCTGCAGGTGCGGCCGCTCGTAGATGTCCTGGGTCGGATCGGACGGGTCGTCCAGATCGGTCAGGCGCTTGCCGCGCCAGGAGTTCGACAGGCGCAGGCTGAGCGGACCTTTCTCGTAGCCGAGCACCAGATTGGCGAGCGCGTCGGACTGGTTCGGCAGCGGAATCGATTCCTCGCGCAGGCCGAGTTTCGCGGTGCTGTGCGTCCAGGTCGCGTTCGCGTTGACCAGCAGGCCGTCGAACGGATCGGGCAGCCAGGAAAATTGCTGCGTCCACGAAAGCTCGAGGCCGTACAGCTTGGCGGTGTCGCCGTTGATCGGCAGCTCGGCGCGATCGTAGCCGACGTAATCGCCCTGCCCTGCGAGGTTCACACGGACGACGAAGTCGGTGATGCGCTTGTAGAACACGCCGGCCGTCACCGCGCTGAGGCCGCCGGGGTAGAACTCCCAGGACAGATCGAAATTGTCGGAGCGATACGGGTCGAGGAACGGATTGCCGGTGACGATCTGGCGCTCGTCGACGCTGCCGTCCTCGTTGCGCGTGACTTCGATTTCGGCGCCCGGCGAAAGATCGGCGAAGTTCGCGCGCGCGATGCTGCGCGTCAGGCCGGCGCGCAGCAGCGTGCGCGGGCCGAGATCGTAGCGCAGGCCGAACTGGGGCAGCACGTCGCTGTAGTCGTGGTTGGCGCGCACCGGCTCGAACACCGGTTCGTCGCTGTCGTCGTCGAACAGCACGCGCATGCCACTGGCGTCGAACTGCGTGTTCTCGATGCGCACGCCGCCGACCCAGTGCCAGGGCCCGCTCTCGTAGCCGCCCATCAGGTAGCCCGCGTCGATGTCCTCGTTCGCGCTGTAGTCGCCGGCGAGCGAATCGACCAGCGTGTCCTCTTCGTTCAATTCCGCATCGGGCAGGCCGTTGCGCACGTAGGCGCGCACCGCTCCGGGCGACCAGCCCGGGCCGAATGCGCCGAACGCGTAGTCGACGTGCGGCAGGTAGAAGTCCGCCAGGGTCGGGCCGTCGGCTTCGTAGTTCAGGCTGTCGGTGTTGGCGAATTTCTCGCGCCGGCGTGCCTTCGCGCCGAATTTCACGTACGCCGAGCCGTCCGTCAATGCCAGATCGCGGCGCACGTCGAAGCGCGCCGAGCGCTCGGTGTCCTCGGTGTCGCTGTCGGCAATGCTGACCTCGTCGAGTGCATAGCCCGCCGGATCGTTCGCCGCATCGACGTCGAGCGGATAGGCATGCGGCGTCGGATTGCGCGCACCGCCGAGGCCGATGTCGTATTCACCGTTGAACGTGCCTTCGATCTCCCCGAGGTTGGCCTCGTCCGCCTTCGACCAGGCGACTTCATAGTCGAACGTCCACAGGTCCGCCAGCATCTCTCCGCCGAGCGCGTACGACTGGATGCGCTGGGTTTCCTCGCGCAGCTTGATCGTCTTGTTGATCTCCGCGCCGGTGAAGACGCCGCCGTCGGCGTCGAGGCTTTCGACGTCCGCGTCCTCGAACCCGTACTGATTGCCCTCGCGCTGTTCGCGGTCGCGGAAGTCGCTCCACAGGCCGTGCAGGTAAAGGCTGGTGTTCTCGCTGGCGATCCAGTCGACATTGAAGGTCGCAGCCTCGCGACGGCGATCGACGGTGTAGGCGCGCTGCTCGATCCGCTTGGGCGCGAGGAACTCGCTGCCGTCCGGCGCCTCGCGCGTTTCCCAGCCGTTGGTTTCCATGTTGTCGGTGCCGAGATAGCGGTTCTGCCAGGAGCCGCCGAGCGCGATGCCGAGATTGTTCTCGCCGCCGCCGACGCTGAACACATCGGTCCAGGTGCCCGCGCCTTTCGGACTCCACTTCCCGCGATGCTCGTTGTAGCCCTCTTCGAGCTTGAGACTCGCGCTCTGGCGGTTGCCGCGGTCGAACGCGGACAGCATCTTCACGTCGATCGCCGCGCCGATGCCGTCGCCGTCCATGTCGGGCGTCAGCGTCTTGTTCACTTCGATGCTGGACAAGAGCTCGGACGGAACCACGTCGAGCGCGACCTGGCGCGCATCGCTCTCGGCCGAGGGCACGCGCACGCCGCCGATGCTGATCGCATTGAGATTCGGATCGATGCCGCGCACGACGATGAAGCGCCCCTCGCCCTGGTCGCGCGTGATCGATACGCCCGGCACGCGCTGCACGGCTTCGGTGACGTTCTGGTCGGGAAACTGGCCGACCGCGTCCGCCGACACCACGTTCCTGAAATTGTCCGCATTGCGCTGCTGGTTCAGCGCCGCCGCCTGGCCCGCCGCGTAGCCGACGACGAGAATGTTGTCGAGCTTCTCCACGCTGGCGCCGATCGCGAGCACGATGGATGCGTCGTTTTCGCCGATGTCCACCGCCGTGCTCGTCGGCTCCGCGCCGATATAGCTCGTGACCACAGTGTAGTGCCCGGGCGGAACGCCATCGATGCGGAAGCGGCCGTCGCTGTCCGTGACGACGCCGCGGCCGAGTTCGTCGATGCGCACTTCGGCGCCCTTGAAGCCGACCGCGCCGCTGGAATCGGTCACCCTTCCCTCCAGCCCTGCCGCGGAGGCGACCGCGGGCATCGCGGCGAACGCCGCGGCCAACGAAAAGGCAAGCGGGTTCTGGCGCGCCGCAAAGCGCGCGAAACGAAGGCCCATGAGTTTTCCCCAGAGAGTGAAGCGCGCCGATCATCGGCACCGTGTGTGACAGCGCCTTTACGTTCGCCGGCCGCAGTGCGCCCGGGCGCGCCAGCCGGCCCTCCGCGTTAAACTTGCGTCTTTGGACCTGCCGGAATCGATGTGCTGATCGCGCTGTGCACCTGCCCGGACGCCGACATCGGCGACCGCATCGCACGAACCCTGGTCGAGGAGCGCCTCGCGGCCTGCGTGAATCGGCTCCCCGGCGTCGTCTCGACCTATCGCTGGAACGGCGCGATCGCGGTCGACGAGGAAGTGCTGCTGGTGATCAAAACGAGCAAGGATCGCTACCCCGCGATGCAGGCGCGCGTGGTCGAATTGCATCCCTACGAGCTGCCCGAGGTGGTCGCGATCGAGCCCGGCGACGGCTACGCGCCTTACCTGGCGTGGGTCGACCGGGAAACGCGGCTCGGATGAACCGCCTGCGAGCTGCGCGGTCTAGAGACGGTCTATCAAGGGGAGCGCCCGCCCTCGGCGGCGCGCGATCGATCATGGAGTTGGCAATGATGCGTATGTTTTGGCGCGGTTCGTTCGTTCTGCTTGCGGCGCTTGGTCTTGCGGCCGTCGCGCAGGCGCAGAGCGAAGACGACCTGCTGCCGGTCGACCAGGCGTTCAAGCTGTCGGCCAAGGCCGCCGAGCCCGGCAGGATCGCGCTGCACTGGGAGATCGCGCCGGACTATTACCTGTACCGCACACGGATCAAGGCGAAGACAGCGCAGGCCGGTGTCACGCTCGGCGATCTCGATCTGCCGGCCGGAGAGAAGAAACACGACGAGTTCCTCGGCGACGTCGAGGTCTATCACCACGCGGTCGATGCGACGCTGCCGTACACGCTCGCCGATGCGGCGGCGAAAACCGTATCGGTGACGATCACCGTGCAGGGCTGCCACGAAGTCGATCCGAAGATCTGCTATCCGCCGCATCCGACGCCGGTGACGCTGGATGTGCCCGCATCCGGCGGCGCGCAAGCCGCAAGTGATGCAGGCTCGTCTTCCGGATTGTCTTCGGGCGGATCGTCGTCGGGTCTGAAACTGAATCTCGGCGGCGGCCAATCGCTTTCCGCGGCCGCGAGCAACGAACCGTTGCCGCCCGAGCAGGCGTTCGTTTTCGAAGCGATCGCGGCGAGCCCGACCAGCGTGCTCGCGCGCTGGACGATGCCGAAGGGTTATTACCTTTATCGCGACAAGAGCTCGGTGACGTTGACGGACGGCGATGGCGTCACGCTGGGGGCGCCGCAGTGGAAGACAGGTGTCGATCACACCGACGAGCATTTCGGCACGGTCGAGGTCTATTTCGACGAAGCGGAGCTGCCGATTCCGCTTGTGCGCGAAAAAGGCGCGGCGCAGAAGATCACTCTCAATGCCGAGTATCAGGGGTGCCAGGACAACGGCATCTGCTATCCGGTGATGACGAAGGCCGTCAACGTGGAACTACCGGAGGCGACGGCGCAGGAATTGGCTGCGGCGGCGGTAAACCAAGCATTGCCCTCACCCGGCCAGCGGCCGGCCTCTCCCGCGAGCGGGAGAGGCGATGTTGGGCAGTCCGAAGAGCAGGTATTGGCTGCGAATCTGTCGAGCAATCGACTGCTCGCGCTGCTGAGCTTTTTCGGGTTCGGGTTGCTGCTCGCGTTCACGCCCTGCGTTTTTCCGATGATTCCGATCCTGTCCGGCATCATCGCCGGCTCCGGCGAGAACATCTCCACGCGCCGCGCGTTCGTGCTGTCGGTGGTCTACGTGCTGGCGACCTGCGTCGTCTTCACCATCGCCGGCGTGGTCGCTGGCCTCGCCGGCGCGAACCTGCAGGCCGCGTTCCAGAAACCGTGGATCCTGTGGAGCTTCGCCACGCTGTTCGTGCTGCTGTCGCTGAGCATGTTCGGTTTCTACGAGCTGCAGCTGCCGAGCTCGTGGCAATCGAAGATCGCCGACATCAGCAACAAGCAGAAAGGCGGCTCGCTGATCGGCGTCGCCATCATGGGCCTGCTGTCGGCACTGATCGTCGGACCTTGCGTCGCGCCGCCATTGGCCGCGGCCGTGCTCTATATCAGCCAGCAACGCGATCCGGTGTTCGGCGGACTCGCGCTGTTCGTATTGAGTCTCGGCATGGGCGCGCCGCTGGTCGTGTTCGGCACCGCGGCCGGCAAGTTCATGCCGCGCGCAGGGGCGTGGATGGATGCGGTCAAGGCCGTGTTCGGCGTGCTGTTCCTCGGCCTTGCGATCTGGATGCTGTCGCGCATCCTCGACGGCTTCTGGATCATGCTGATGACCGGCGCGCTGCTGGTCGCATCGGCGGTCTACCTCGGCGCGCTGGAACGGTTGCCCGATGGCGTGTCCGGCTGGCGCAAGCTGTGGAAGGCGCTCGGCATCGTGCTGCTGATCGCGGGCGCCGCCGAGCTGATCGGCGCTGCAGCAGGCGGGCGCGATGTCACGCAACCGCTCGCCGGCATTGCAGCCAGCGGAGGCGGCGACAAGCACGCCGACGAACTGCCTTTCCGCACGATCAAGTCGGTGGCCGATCTCGATCGCGAAGTCGCGGCGGCCGCCGCGGCGGGCAAGCCGCTGATGCTCGACTTCTACGCGGACTGGTGCGTCAGCTGCAAGGAGATGGAAAAGTTCACCTTCACGCAGCCCGAAGTGCACAGCGGGCTGTCCGATTTCGTGCTGCTCAAGGCCGACGTCACCGCCAACGACGAAACCGACCAGGCGCTGCTCAAGCGTTTCGCGCTGTTCGGCCCGCCGGCGACGATCTTCTTCAAGGGCGGCAGCGAGTTGCGCGCGCTGCGACTGATCGGATTCGAGAAGGCCGAGGCCTTCGTCGCGCGCATCGGCAAGACGCGCGGCTGACGATGTTCAATCGCACCAATGCGCTGATCCTGCTGATTGCGATTGCCGGCGCCGTCGGCGGCTTCCTCGCCGGCGGCTGGTTGCGGCCGGTGCCGCCGGAGCGCATCGATCCGCAGGCGCTCAAGATCGGCGATGCAACGCCACCGATCCAGCGACCGGACGTCGCCGGCAAGCCGCGCGCGTTCGAGGAATGGCGCGGCAAGCTGCTCGTCGTCAACTTCTGGGCGAGCTGGTGCGGCCCGTGCCGCGAGGAAATGCCGCTGCTCGACAAGACCCAGCAGCGCCTCGCCGGCAAGGGTCTGCAGATCATCGGCGTCGCCTTCGACAATCCGGCCGCGATCCAGGAATTTCTCGGCAAGGTGCCGGTCACCTACCCGATCCTGATCGACGATCCGGAGAAGGGCGACGATCTCTCGGCCCGGTTCGGCAACGGCCGCGGCGTACTGCCCTACACCGTCCTCATCGGGCGCGACGGACGCGTCCTCGCGCGCCGCTTCGGCAACTTCACCGAAAAGTCGCTGGATCAGTGGCTTTCATCGCATCTTTAGCCGAATCTCGCCCAATTTCCGGCAAACGTCGGCGAACTGGACAGATCGAACCGGGTCGGCGAGACTAGCGCCCCCTCGTTGCCCGCCCTGCCGTCTTGGCCAAGATCCTCGTCCTCCATGGTCCGAATCTGAACCTGCTGGGCACGCGCGAGCCCGAGGTTTACGGTCGCACCACCTTGGCCGACATCGACGGCGATCTGGTAGCGATCGCGCAGGCATCAGGCCACGAACTGGCTGCCCTGCAAAGCAACTCGGAAGCCGAGCTGATCGATCGCGTGCAGGCCGCAGCGAACGACGGCACGGCCTTCATCGTGATCAACCCGGGTGCGCTGACGCACACCAGCATCGCCTTGCGCGACGCGCTGGCCGCGGTCGCGATCCCGTTCATCGAAGTGCACCTGTCGAACGTGCACGCGCGCGAGCCGTTCCGCCGCCTGTCGTATCTCGCCGACCTCGCGGTCGGCGTGATCGCCGGCTTCGGTGCGGACAGCTATCGCTTTGCGATGTCCGCCGCGGTGCGGCGGCTCGCGGCCTGACCCACTCCCCAGACTTGTTAGAGGCGTCCACATGGACCTCCGCAAGATCAAGAAATTGATCGACCTGCTCGAAGAATCGAACCTCGCCGAACTCGAGATCCGCGAGGGCGAGGAAACCGTCCGCCTGTCGCGGATTCCGAAAGGAACGGTCACCACGCTGCCGTCGCCCGCGCCCGCGCATCCGGCACGCGTCGAATCGGCGCCCGCGCCGATATCCGCGACGACGGCCGCGCCTGCGGCTTCGGGCGAGAGTGCGCTGCCCGCGGGCCATGTCGTCACCGCGCCGATGGTCGGCACGTTCTACGCCTCGTCGAGCCCGGAGAACCCGCCGTTCGTCAAGGTCGGCCAGCAGGTCAAGGCCGGCGACACGCTGGGCGTCATCGAGGCGATGAAGATGTTCAACCAGATCGAGTCCGACGTCAGCGGCACGGTGCTCGCCGTGCTGGTCGGGAACGGGCAGCCCGTCGAGTTCGACGAGCCCATGTTCGTGATCGGTTGACGCGCATGCTCGATAAAGTTGTGATTGCGAACCGCGGCGAGATCGCGCTGCGCGTGTTGCGCGCATGTCACGCGCTCGGCATCCGCACGGTCGCCGTGCATTCGACCGTCGATCGCAATCTGAAGCACGTCGGCATGGCCGACGAGTCGATCTGCATCGGACCTGCGCCGGCGGCCGAAAGTTATCTCAACGTACCGGCGATCATCGCCGCGGCCGAGGTCACCGACGCGCAGGCGATCCATCCCGGCTACGGATTTCTTTCCGAGAATGCGGACTTCGCCGAGCGCGTCGAGAAATCCGGCTTCATCTTCATCGGCCCGACCGCGGACGTGATCCGCCTGATGGGCGACAAGGTGCAGGCGATCAAGGCGATGCAGGCCGCCGGCGTGCCGTGTGTGCCGGGCTCCGACGGACCGCTCGGCGACGACGCGGTCTCCAACGGCAAGATCGCGCGCGAAATCGGCTATCCCGTGATCATCAAGGCGGCCGGCGGCGGCGGCGGGCGCGGCATGCGCGTCGTGCATACCGAGGCGCACCTGCACAACGCGATCACGATGACGCGCACCGAAGCCAAGGCCGCGTTCGGCAACGAACAGGTCTACATGGAGAAGTTCCTCGAGAACCCGCGCCACATCGAGATCCAGGTGCTGGCCGACGGCCAGGGCAACGCGATCCATCTCGGCGAGCGCGATTGCTCGATGCAGCGGCGGCACCAGAAGGTCGTCGAGGAAGCGCCGGCGCCCGGCATCACCGCCGAACAGCGCGCCACGATCGGCAAGGTCTGCGTCGACGCGTGCCTTCGCATCGGCTATCGCGGCGCCGGCACGTTCGAATTCCTGTACGAGAACGGACGTTTCTACTTCATCGAGATGAACACGCGCATCCAGGTCGAGCATCCGGTGACCGAGCTCGTCACCGGCACCGACCTCGTGCGCGAGCAGCTGCTGATCGCGGCCGGCGAGAAACTCTCGCTGCGCCAGGAGGACATCACGTTCACCGGCCATGCGATCGAATGCCGCATCAACGCCGAGGATCCCGACACGTTCATGCCGAGCCCCGGCACCGTGAAGCGCTTCGAGGCGCCCGGCGGTCCCGGCGTGCGCGTCGATTCGCATCTCTACGACGGCTACCGCATTCCGCCGAATTACGATTCGATGATCGGCAAGCTGATCGTGCACGGCCGCGACCGCGCGACCGCGATCGCGCGCGCGCGCATCGCGCTGTCGGAGATGGTCGTCGAGGGCATCAAGACGAATATCCCGCTGCAGCAGCGCATCCTCGCCGACGCGGGGTTCCACACCGGTGGGCAGAATATTCATTACCTCGAGCGGCGGATTGCGGAGCAGCGCGAGAAGACGATAGGGCTGGGTTGAACCTCCCGGTTCTTTGATTGCACGATTTGATTGCATGATGAAGATTCGAACACGCTGGATCCTGCCATGCCTGGCGCTGGCGATTCTTGCCGCACCGTTGCCAAGCGCGGAAGCGGCCGCGGACGCCCAGGACGGTGTGCGCGTGTTGCCGAAGGCGAACAAGCGTTATCTCGTGGAAGGAACAACGCTCTCGTTCACGGAGCTCGAAACACGCCTGTCGAGCGATCGGCCAGGGCGCATCGTGATCGAGCAGTCGCGTCAGCCGAAAGGCGCCGCCTGCATGGTCATGCTCGCCATCAAGCTCGACATTCCGGTCTGGACCCGGTCGCTGAACGGCCGCATGCAGAAGCTGATAATCGATGTCGAATCGTCCAAAGTCGACACGATAGACAGTTGTCGTTGAGCGGACGTTGTCCACCGCATCCATGCCCTGGCTCGAACTCTCGCTGATCGTCGCCGCCGATCAACAAACCGATATCGAAGCGGCGCTCGACGATGTCGGCGCGCTGTCCGTGACACTGCTCGACGCCGAGGATCACCCGATCTTCGAGCCCGGACCGGGCGAAACGCCGGTCTGGCCGCAGATCGCGATGTCGGCGCTGTTCGACGGAGCCAGCGACCGCGTGGGCCTGGTGCATGCGCTGACCGAACTCGTGCCGGATCTAGCGCCCGAGCGGATCGGCTTTCGCCTCGTCGAAGACCAGGACTGGACGCGCGTATGGATGGACCAGTTCCGGCCGATGTGCTTCGGGCGCAGGTTGTGGATCTATCCCTCGACGATCGAGCCCCCCGGCGATGATGCCGACGCGATCGTCGTGCGCCTCGACCCCGGTCTCGCCTTCGGCACCGGCACGCACCCGACCACGGCGCTTTGCCTTGAATGGCTGGACGGACTCGATCTCGCCGGCAAGACGGTGATCGACTACGGCTGCGGTTCGGGCGTGCTCGCGATCGCAGCGCTCAAGCTCGGCGCAGCGCGTGTCGTCGGCGTCGACAATGATCCCCAGGCGCTCGCGGCGAGCCGCAACAACGCCGAACGCAACGGCATCGTCGCGGGACTGGAGCTCGTCACACCGGATGAATTCTCCACGCAGCCGGCCGACGTGCTGGTCGCCAACATCCTCGCCGGTCCGCTCCACGACCTCGCGCCACGTTTCGCGGCGAGTCTCGTCGGCGCAGGTGCGATCGCGCTGTCCGGAATCCTGAACGGTCAACAGCATCAACTGGGCAAGCGCTACGCCGAATGGATCGATGCGATCGTGTTCGAGCTGCGTGATGATTGGGTGAGGATCAGCGGCCAACGGCGCTGAATTGCCGCCTGCAGTCCGCCGGCCACGGCCATTCGGCCACAGATATATAATGTTGCCTGGGGAACGCCATCGCAACGGAGCCGGGGATGCGAATCAGCGCAATCGGGTGCCAGACGGTCGGGGACGCGACCGAGCTTTCCGCAGACATCGATGGTTTTCGTCTCTGGTATCGCTTCCCGGCCGAATACTCGATTTCGACGCGCGGCGATGCGTTTCTCGCTGCGGCTCTGCAGCCGGCGATGCGCACCGGCGAACCGCTGGTGATCGAAGGTGCACCGGTTTCGCCGAAACTCCTTGCCAGCATCGATCGCCTGCAGGACGTCTACAACTTCTGGGACCCGGCCTACCGCAAGATACCGATCGTGGCCGACCAGGAACCCGATCCGCCGGGCGTGGCCGCTGTCGGATCGTTCTTTTCCGGCGGCATCGACGGTTGCCATACGTTTCTCAAGCACACCGAAGAGATCACGCACCTCATCTTCATCAAGGGCGTGGACATCCAGATCGACAACGATGCGCTGTTCTCCGAAGCGCTGGCGCTGAACCGGAGTTTCGCCGATGCCTACGGCAAGAAGATGGTGCCGGTCGAAACCAACATCCGCCGCTTCTGCCATCCGCGCGATACGCCGTGGACCACCTGCAACGGCGGCGGGCTTTCCAGTGTCGGTCTCGCGCTGCGCTTCTCGCGTGTCTACATCGCATCGTCGCATACCTATTCCGAGCTTTTTCCGCTCGGCTCGCACCCGATGACCGATCATCTGTGGTCGACCGAAGCGACCGAGTTCGTGCACGACGGCGCCGAAGCGCGACGCTACGACAAGCTGCGCCTGCTGGCGACGTCGGAACCGGCCATGCGCGGCCTGCGCGTTTGCTGGCAGGACGCCGGCTACAACTGCGGCCGCTGCGAGAAATGCCTGCGCACGATGATCGGCCTGCACCTGCTCGGCCTCAGCGCGCCGACGTTTCCGCCGCTGGACTCGCTCGATCCGGTACGCCGCATGCGCGTCATCAGCGATGACGACTTCGCGCACTTCGTCGACAATCACCGCCTGGCACAGCAAACCGGCCATCGCGAGCTCGAGGCCGTGCTCGGCCGCCACGTGCGCAACTATCGCGTGCGGCGCCTGCTGATCGATATCGACCGCGAGCTCACCGGCGGTCGTCTGAAACGCGGCTTTACGCGACTGAGCGGTCTCCTCAGTGGAAGCCGCGACCAGATCGCGCGTGCGATACTGCCTTTGGCGCTCTTCGTGAAATCGGCACCATGTACGCTCAGTGTCCTGAGTGCCTGACGATATTCAAGCTGACCGGCGCCGAGCTCGGCGCCGCGCACGCGAGCGTGCGTTGCGGGCACTGCAGCGCCGTGTTCGACGCGCTGCGCACGCTGGTCGACCAGCTGCCGCCCGAGCCGATCGGCAATCTCGACACGCACCCGGCGCACGCCGCGCCGCCGCAGCTGGGCCTGCCCGTATTCCGCCCGAACCCCGGCCAGGCCGCGCTGTTCGATCCCGACGACCGGCCGCGCACGGTCGCGGAACGACCGGTAACACCCGCGTTCACGCGCAAGCGGCGACGCGCGCGCGCGCAGCGTCACGGCAGCTGGATTTTCGGCAGCATCGTGCTGCTGCTGGCGCTGGGCGCGCAGGTTCTGTGGGCCGAACGTGCGCAGTGGCTCGACGATGCGCGCGCGCGTGCATGGCTTGATCCGGCGTGTGCGCGTATCGGCTGCCGCCTGCCGCCGCGGCACGATGCGAGCGCGCTCGAATTGATTTCGCGCGACATCCGCCCGCATCCGTCGGTGACCGGAGCGTTGATCATCTCGGCGACCGTGCGCAACGATGCGGACTTCGCGCAGGCGTTTCCGGTGGTCGAGATCACGCTGTCCGATCTCGACGAGACGCGCATCGCGATGCGCCGCTTCGGGCCGCGCGATTACGTCAACGATCCGCGCGCGATCGCCGCGGGTCTGGCACCCGGCGCGAGCACCGCGCTCGTGTTCGAGGTCGCCGATCCGGGCAAGAATGCGGTCGCGTTCGAATTCAAGTTCGACGAGTGATCGCGCGCAACGCGCGACGACGCAACACATCCGGGCGAACGTTGCAACATGCGCTGCTCCGTCAACGCGTGAGGAAATGCACGCAAGTACCGGCGCGCGTTGGAATCACCATCGTCGATTGCTAAATTCACAATCTTGGGACTTATCAAGTCGCCGTCGCAGCGCTAATATCCTCTCCCCGTATGCACCCCTCGCGTGCATGCGGCCGCTCAAGGAAGTACGTTGATCCAACGGGGCCGCTCTGCCGTGAATGCCGTAAGTCTGCCGCGTGGCGATGTCGCGCACGAACCTTCATTGCAACCTGCGCTGCGCGAATGCGTTGCGCGTGCCGTGCGCCGCTATCTTTCCGATGTCGAATCCGAGCCGAGCGAGGGCTTGCACGCGCTGGTATTGCGCGAAGTCGAATCGCCGCTGCTCGGCGAAGTGCTCGCCTGGTACGGCGGCAATCAGAGCAAGGCGGCCGCCGCGCTCGGCATCAATCGCGCGACGCTGCGCAAGAAGCTGCAGCAGTACGGCCTCGCCGACTGAAACGCGTGTCCGCGGCACCCCGGGATAAGCCGGTATAATCCGCCGCTCCTTGCGGCGCGTGCTACCCATGTTCGATGCGACCCTGGTGCCCGTCCGACGGGCGCTGCTCAGCGTTTCCGACAAGACCGGCCTGCTCGATTTCGCGCACGGGCTGGATGCGCTCGGCGTCGCCATGGTGTCCACCGGCGGCACCGCCGGCACGCTGCGCCAGGCCGGTATCCCGGTCACCGACGTCAGCGCGCTGACCGGCTTTCCCGAGATCATGGACGGCCGCGTCAAGACGCTGCACCCGAAGGTGCACGGCGCCCTGCTCGGCCGCCGCGGCACCGACGACGTGGTCATGGCGCAGCACGAGATCGCGCCGATCGACCTGCTGATCGTCAATCTGTACCCGTTCGAAGCGGCGACGGCGCGGCCCGATTGCACGCTGAACGACGCCATCGAGAACATCGACGTCGGCGGTCCGGCGATGCTGCGCGGTGCTGCGAAAAACCATGAACACGTAGCGGTCGTCGTCGATCCGGCGGACTACGCCGAATTGCTCGAAGCGCTGTCGCACGGTGGCACGACGCTCGCGTTGCGCCGCCGTTTCGCGGCGAAGGCGTACGCGCATACCGCGCGCTACGACGGCCTGATCGCAAACTGGCTCGGCGCGCGCACCGACGGCGAGCGCATCGAACCGTTCGCGCCGGCGCTGCACCTGGCTTTCGACCTCAAGCAAAGCCTGCGCTACGGCGAGAATCCGCATCAGGGCGGCGCGCTGTATGTCGAGCGCGAGGTCCCGCCGGGCACGGTCGCCGCGTCGCGCATGCTGGCCGGCAAGGAGCTGTCGTTCAACAACATCGCCGACGCCGATGCGGCGCTGGAATGCGTGAAGGCGTTCCGCAAGACACCGGCCTGCGTGATCGTCAAGCACGCCAATCCGTGCGGCGTCGCGCTCGGCACCGACCTGCTCGAAGCCTACGAGCACGCGTACGCCTGCGATCCGGTATCCGCATTCGGCGGCATCATCGCGTTCAACCGCCGCCTCGATGCGGCAACGGCGGCCGCGATCATCAAGCGCCAGTTCGTCGAAGTCGTCATCGCACCCGAGATCGACGACGCGGCGATCGCGGTGCTGGCCGCAAAGCCCAACGTGCGCGTGCTCGCCAGCGGGCAATGGGACGAGAACACGCTCTCATCGACCGATTTCAAGCGTATCGCCGGCGGCCTGCTGGTACAGGACACCGATCGCGACACGCTGCTGCTGTCCGACCTGAAAGTCGTCTCCAAGCGCGTGCCCGACGCCGCCGAGCTGCGCGATCTGCTGTTCGCCTGGCACGTCGCCATGTTCGTCAAGTCGAATGCGATCGTCTACGCACGCGACGGCCGCACGATCGGCATCGGCGCCGGCCAGATGAGCCGCATCGTCAGCGCCAGGATCGCCGCGATGAAGGCCGCGGAAGCCAAGCTCGAAGTGCGCGGCTGCGGCATGGCCTCCGATGCGTTCTTCCCGTTCCGCGACGGCATCGATACGGCGGCCGAAGCCGGCATCCGCGCGGTGATCCAGCCCGGCGGGTCGATGCGCGACGACGAGGTGATCGCCGCGGCAGATGAGCATGATGTGGCGATGGTGTTTACCGGTGTTCGGCATTTCCGCCACTAGGCGCGTTACCTAACACTCCGTCATCCCGGCGAAAGCCGGGACCCAGTGCCTCAGGTTTCACCAGAAAGGCACTGGGTGCCGGCTTTCGCCGGGATGACGAAAATATGGGTCAGCTTCACGGGACAATAATGAAAGTTCTCGTCATCGGCTCAGGCGGCCGCGAACATGCGCTCGCGTGGAAGCTCATGAAATCCCCGCGCGTCACCGAAGTCATCGTTGCGCCCGGCAACGCCGGCACCGCGCGCGAAGCCGGCGTGCGCAATGCGGACGTGTCGGCGACGGATATCGACGGCCTGATCGCGCTCGTGCGCAATGAAAACGTTGCATTGACGGTGGTCGGGCCGGAAGCGCCGCTGGTCGCGGGAGTCGTCGACCGTTTCCGCGCGGCCGGCCTCGCCTGCTTCGGGCCGGGCCGCATTGCCGCGCAGCTCGAGGGATCGAAGGCGTTCGCCAAGGATTTCCTGCGCCGGCACAATATTCCGACGGCGGCCTACGAAGTATTCAGCGATCTCGATGCCGCGCTTGCGTACGTGCGCCGGCAAGGCGCGCCGATCGTGATCAAAGCCGATGGCCTCGCCGCCGGCAAGGGCGTGATCGTCGCGTTGACACTGGCCGATGCCGAGCAGGCGCTGCGCGACATGCTCGGCGCGCATTCGTTCGGCGACGCTTCGGCGCGCGTCGTCGTCGAGGAGTTCCTCGACGGCGAGGAAGCGAGCTACATCGTGATGAGCGATGGCCGCCACGTGCTGCCGCTGGCAACGAGCCAGGACCACAAGCGCCGCGACGAGGGCGATCTCGGCCCCAACACCGGCGGCATGGGCGCGTATTCGCCCGCGCCGGTGGTCACTGCCGCGGTCGAGCAGCGCATCCTCGACGAGGTGATCCATCCGACACTGGCCGGCATGACAGCCGAAGGCGCGCCGTTCACGGGTTTCCTCTACGCCGGCCTGATGATTGGCCGCGACGGCGCGCCGAAAGTGATCGAGTTCAATGTGCGCCTCGGCGATCCGGAAACGCAGCCGATCATGATGCGCCTCGAATCCGACCTCGCCGAGCTGGCCGAAGCGGCGATCAACGGAAACCTGCACGACCACACCGCGCGCTGGGATCCGCGCCCGGCGATCGGCGTCGTCGTGGCCGCGCACGGATATCCGGCCAAAGTGCGCAGCGACGATGTCATCGAAGGCCTCGATGCGGACGACGGTCATGACGTCAAGGTTTTCCACGCGGGAACGCGGCAGCGCGGCAGCGATGTCGTCACCGCCGGCGGGCGCGTGCTGACCGTGTGTGCACTGGGCGACGATCTGGTCGTCGCACGCGATCGTGCGTATGCCGCGGCGCATCAGATACGCATCGATGGTGCGTTTTATCGGCGGGATATTGGGCATCGCGCGCTGCGGGCTCACCGCGCTTAGGTAGTTTTCTTGTTCGCGATAAAACCTCGCAATTGGTACGCAGGAGCGCTACCAGCCGATGCGGCCACTACAATGGTTACACCGCTCCCATGCGCCTCCAACTGCACCGACTGCTCGCCGGTCTCCAGAGGCGGCGACGCGCGGGCCTTTGGGACGGTACATTAGTCGTAGAGGGCTTCGCCGAATCCGTCGAAGAACAAATGGTCGCTGAACTTGGCCGTCCAGGGCCATGCTTGATTCGGGCCGTTGCTAGTTACCACGAATACGACCACTTGGTTGGATACCAAAGTTGTATCAACGTTAGTCCAACCGTTTGGCCCGTCGTTATCGTCTGCGATGAAGCAGTTCGCGATCGGATCGTCAGGGAAGAAGCCCCCGGCATAGCCATATATGACGCAGTAATGAGTACCGCAGTCGATCTCGACGTTGACATCGGCTTCGCCGCTTCCACTATTGATCAATGTAATTGTGTCGTAGCGGTAGTCGCCGCTGTTCAAAGCATCGATACAACTTTCGTCAAAGTAAGGTCGGTGAAAGATCGGATCGACATCACCCAGGAACATATCGTCATTTAGCTGTCCCGATATGGGCGCCGGTGGCGGTCCGCCGCCGTACTCCACAATGTAATCGGTTGCGACCGCAGGCGAGCAGAGCAAGACGAGCAGCGCAAGCGTGTTCCGTCGAAAGGTCAGCATGGCGTGTCTCCGCAGTAGCGAATGGTCGAGCCGCGCGGAGGAACGCCTCGTCTATTGGATACGGAAGCAGGCGGAGAGGACCGCCACCGAGGATGACGTTCGTTGGAGCATTCGCGCCCGCCGGTCATCCCGGCGAAAGCCGGGACCCAGTGCCTTCAAAGTCGCTGGGTCCCGGCTCGCCGGGCTGACGAAGGACAGCAGCGTTGCTGGACTACTTCTTCGGAGGCGCTGACGGCGCCGCAGCCACAGGCTTCGGATCCGGCACCGGCCGCAGCGGCTTCATCAGCGGATTGTCCGCAGCCCACGGCCGATCCGGCAGCTTGTGCGCCTGGAACTGCTGCAGGAACTGGCGATACGGAGGCAGCTCGCGGCTGCGGCCGTTGCGCACGATGACGAACATCGCGGCCTGCTGCGTCTTGATCGCGTCGTCCCATTTGCCGTTCGCGGCGAACGCCAGCGCATACGCCTCGCCGATCGGCGCGGCTTCCGTCTGGCGGTACATCCTGCCGGCGTAGTCGAGCGCCATGCGCTTCTCTTCCGCGCCGCTGCCGCCGCACGTGCTGGTCAGGCGCACGAACAACTGCATCAGGATGCCGTTGTTGGCGTCCTTGGCGAGTGCGTCATTGGTTTCCTTGAGTGCGGGCACGCACTTGCCGGCGGCCACCTGGGCCGCGGCCAGCCGCGACCATGCCTCGCCGTTGGACGGCTCGGCCTGTGCCGCTGCGCGATAGCGCGCGGCCGCATCGTCGTAACGGCCGTTGCGCATCAGCAGATTGCCGAGGTTGATGTTCGCCTCGCCGAGTTTCGGATTCATCGCCGCGGCTTTTTCGTAAGCGCGTTGCGCGGCAGCGTCGTCGTTGGCCATCTCCATGACGTAGCCGAGCGTCAGCTGCGATCGCGGATTGTTCGGATTGGCGGCGACCGCGGCTTCCGCACGCGCCTTCGCTTGCGGGATGTTGCCGGCGGCCGCTTCCGCGCGTGCGTAAAGCGCGAGCAATTCCGGATCGTTGGGCTTGAGCTTCAGCGCCGCGTCGAGACGCAGGCGCGTCGCGTCGTACTGGCGCGTGGTCAGCAGGAACGATGCTTCGCGCGTCGCCTGCGCGACGGAATCGCCGGACGGGGCCGCGGCAGGAGCAGGAGGCGCCGCTGCGGCAGCGCCCGGCTTCAGCAGCGCGCTGCTGCGTTGTTCGAGCAGGCCGAGGCCGATCGGATCGCCGAGGCCGGGCACGCCGTCGCCCGCCTTCGCGCGCGCATCCGCGGCGGCCTTGGCATTACCGGCGCCGGTGTAGGCATCGGCGAGTTGCGCATAGAGCTTGGTCGCTTTCGGATCGAGCGCCAGTGCCTTGTTGATCTGCTCGACCGCGTCGGCATAGCGCTTCTGGCGCAGCGCGATATCGCCGAGCGTCGCGTAGGCGACCGGCTCGTTGGTGTGAGCAGCGGTGAATTCGCTGAGCAGCTTGCGCGCATTCTCGAGGTCGCCATGCTCGAGACGCAGGTTGACCACGGCCATGCGGATCGGCAGGTATTCCTGGTTCAGCGTCAGTGCGCGCTCGAAATAGCTTTGCGCCGCCGCGTTCTGCTTCTGCAATCGCGCGACGATGCCCTGCGAGTAGACCCAGCGGCCGTCGTTCGGCGCCAGCTGCGAGGCGTCGTCGAGCGCGACCATTGCCGCGTCGTACAAGCCGGTGCGCGCGTAGGCCGCGCCGAGCATTGCATAAGCTTGTGCCAGCGCATCTCCGGCCAGCGTGCCCTTGACCTTCTCGAATTCCTGGCGCGTCTGGCGCAGATCCTGCGCTTTTTCGGGAGGCAGCTTGGACAGGTCGGGCTGCGGCACGGGCTTGACCAGCGCATCCGCGGCGAATGCCAGCAGCGGCAAGCAGAACAGGAGCGACGCAACGAGCGGCAGGGGCTTGAGGATGATGGGCTTGGGCATCGCGGACCGGGGCTGTTCGAAAGGACGCGCAGTTTACCCGACCCCGGCCGGGCCAGCCGCGTTCAGCCGTTCAGCGCGATATCGGCCGGCATCGGCGCTCTGGTAGATTGCCGCGATCCGTTGCGGGAAAGCTCATGGCCGGACACAACCAGTTCGAGTTGCTGCGCACGCGCCGTTTTGCGCCGTTCTTCGCCACCCAGGCGCTCGGCGCCTTCAACGACAATGCATTCCGCAACGCACTGGTGGTCCTGATCGGCTTCCACATGGGGCTCGACGAGTCGGCCGTCGGCTTCTATTCCAATATCGCGCCGGCGCTGTTCATCCTGCCGTTCTTCCTGTTTTCCGCCTCGGCCGGGCAGCTTGCCGAGAAGTTCGAGAAGACGCGCATCATCCGCTTCGTGAAGCTCTTCGAGATCGCGGCGATGGTGCTCGCGGCGATCGCATTCCATGCGCACAGCATCTGGCTGATGCTGACCGTGCTGTTCCTGATGGGCCTGCATTCGACGCTGTTCGGTCCGATCAAGTACGCGATCCTGCCGCAGATGCTGAAGCCCGAGGAGCTCGTCGGCGGCAATGCGCTGGTCGAGACCGGCACCTCGCTGGCGATCCTGATCGGCATGATCGCGGGCGGCGCGACGATGGCGATCGCGGGCTTCGGTCCGACCGCGGCGTCGATCCTGGTGTTGTCGATTGCCGTACTCGGCTATCTCGTCAGCCGTTCGATACCGCCGGCACCCGCGGCCGCGCCGGACCTGCGTTTCAACTGGAATCCGTTCACCGAGACCGTGCGCGTGCTCGGCTTCGTCACCAAAAACCGCACCGTGTTCAATGCGGTGCTCGGCATTTCCTGGTTCTGGTTCTTCGGCGGCGTGTTCACCATGCAGCTGCCGAACTACACGAAGATCTTCCTCGGCGGCACCGAAGGGGTTTCGATCCTCGTGCTCGCGCTGTTCTCGATCGGCGTCGGCGTCGGCTCGCTGCTGTGCGAACGCCTGTCCGGCCGCAAGATCGAGATCGGCCTGGTTCCGCTGGGATCGATCGGGTTGACCGTGTTCGGCCTCGACCTCTACTTCGCGCGGCCGATGGCGACGACGCTGCACGATCTTTCCGCGCTCGCCTTCCTCGGCGCCCCTGGCAGCTGGCGCATCGTGGCCGATTTCGTCCTGGTCGGCGTGTTCGCGGGTTTCTACATCGTGCCGCTGTTCGCGCTGGTGCAGAGCCGTGCGAAGCGCAGCGAGCTCTCGCGGGTGATCGCCGGCAACAACATTATCAACGCGCTGTTCATCGTCGGCGCGGCGGCGTTCGGCATCGCGCTCGGCGCGGCAGGCCTGACGATTCCGCAGATATTCCTGATCGCCGCGCTGCTGAACGCCGCCGTCGCGATCTACATCTACACGCTGGTGCCCGAATTCCTGATGCGGTTCCTGTCGTGGATCCTCGTCAGCCTGCTGTACCGGATCAAGGTCGAAGGTGCGCAGAACGTTCCCGACGAAGGGCCTGCGGTGCTGGTCTGCAACCATGTCAGCTTCATGGATCCGCTGCTGGTCAATGCCGCGGTGCGCCGGCCGATCCGGTTTGTCATGTATTACAAGATCTTCAATATTCCGGTGTTGCGCTTCATCTTTCGCACGGCGAAGGCGATTCCGATCGCGAGTCGCAAGGAAGATCCTGAGCTGCTCGAACGCGCATTCGCCGAGGTCGACCGCGCGCTTGCCGATGGCGAGCTTGTCTGCATCTTTCCGGAAGGCGGGTTGACGCGCGATGGCGAGATTGCGCGGTTCCGGCCGGGCGTCGAGCGCATCCTCGCGGCGCGCGCGGTGCCGGTGATTCCGATTGCGTTGCGCGGATTGTGGGGTTCGGTGTTCAGTCGGCACGATACCGCGCTGGGTCGATCGCGGTTGCCGCGGCGGTTTCGTGCGCGGATCGAGGTTGCGATCGGTACGCCGATTCCTGCGGCGCAGGCGCATGCCGAATTGCTCGAGCAGCGCGTTCGCGAGTTGCGCGGCACGATGGCGTGAGGCCAGTACGCTTTCCCTTCCCCTGCGCAGCGGGGGAAGTGCCCGGAGGGCGGAAGGGGGCGGCGCCGCGCAACGGTGAAATATCGCCAAGGCAAGAGCGCCCCCATCCGCCTTCGGCACCTTCCCCCGCTGCGCAGGGGAAGGGAAAGTGATTGCCCTTGAGACCTGAATCCTGATGCCACGTCGCGCCCGACTCCTCCTCCTCAGCGTCTCCGCCGGCGCCGGCCACGTCCGCGCCGCGGAAGCATTGCGCGCCGCCGCCAGCAACTTCGACGCCGACGCTCTGCACCTCGACGTGATGGACTACGTTCCGACCGCCTTCCGCGCGCTGTACACGGACTTCTACTACAAGCTCGTCGAACGCCACCCAGCGGTCTGGGCGCAGCTTTACCGCATCATGGACCGCACGCCGCCCAGCGCGCCGCTCTCGCGCCTGCGCCGCGCGGCCGAGCGCCTCAACACGCTGAAGCTGCGCAAGGCGATCGCCGGATTCGCACCCGACGCGGTGATCTGCACGCATTTCCTGCCCGCCGAGCTGCTGATGCGCGAGCGCCAGCGCGGGCGCGTCGCCAGCCCGGTGTTCGTGCAGGTCACCGACTTCGACCTGCACGGCATGTGGGTCGTGCCGGACATGGCCGGCTATTTCACCGCCAGCGAGGAAGTCGCGTTCCGCACGCGCGCCCGCGGGATCGCAGCAGAGCGCACACACGTGACCGGCATCCCGATCATGCCCGCGTTCGCCGAACCGCTGTCGCGCGCGGAGTGCGCCGCCGAATCCGGACTCGATCCGCGGCGCACGACAATCCTTCTGATGGGCGGTGGCGCCGGGCTCGGCGGTCTCGACGACGTCGCCGCGCGCCTGCTCGCGCTCGATGCGGATTTCCAGCTGATCGCGCTCGCCGGCCGCAACGCCGAAACGCTGGCACGCCTGCAGGCGATTGCGCAGCGTCGTCCGGGCCGGCTGCTTGCGCAGGGTTTCACCAACCGTGTCGAACGGCTGATGGCGGCATCGGACCTCGTCATCACCAAGCCGGGCGGGCTCACCACCTCCGAATGCCTCGCGCTCGGCCTGCCGATGATCGTGCACGCACCGATTCCCGGCCAGGAGGAACGCAACTGCGACTATCTGCTCGAACAGGGCGCGGCGCTGAAGGCGATCGACGCGAATGCGCTGGAATTTCGCGTGCGCGAGCTTATCGCGCACCCAGAACGGATCGCGGCGATGTCCGCACGCGCTCGCGCGCTTGGGCATCCGCATGCGGCACGCGATGTTCTGCGCATCGTCTTCAACACGATCCAGAAAGTACCTCTATAGGGTGGGCTTCAGCCCACCGCTTTACCTTGCATGCGATTCCAGCGGTGGGCTGAAGCCCCCTATAAGTCGAGGGCCGCAGACGAGTTCATCATGTGTCGTCGACCAGCCCCGTCTGCAACGCCCGCTCCTGATCCCGGAAAATCGCCATCGCCGTGCTCATGCGCTTGAAACCCAATTTCTTGTAGAAGCCTTCTTTCCCCGGGTTTGCGTACAGGATGATTTTCCTGTGGCCCACGGACAGCTCCTTGAGCTTGAGGATGATGGCCTTGCCGAGACCCGCGCCCTGAAAATCCGGATGCACCGCCACGTCACACAAGTATGAGCAGTCGACGCCGTCGGCCAGTGCGCGGCCAACGCCGACCAGGCGCCCGTCGTCGGCAAATACGAAGCACGTGTATCGGCTGTTGGAGAACGAGATTTTCAGATCGTCCGGTTTCTTTTCACCAAGCGGCGCGATGCGGTAGAGATCCGACAACTCGTTCCAATCGATCGAGTCCCGCTCGAAAATCCACTTCATCCGCGAATGCTCCGTCACTTCGCCGCGCGCTGACTCATCGCGACGCTGCCGAGGATCACCGCACAGGCGATCGCCATCGTCAGCGTCAGCGGTTCGTCGAGCAGCATCCACGCCCAGGCGACGCCGAACAGCGGAATCAGATACGTCACAGTGGATGCGCGGCTGGCGCCGATGCGTGCGATCAGGCGGTAGTACATGACGAATGCGAGGCCCGTGCACACCACGCCGAGCGTGCCCGCACACAGCCATGACGTGAGCGGAATCGCGTTCTGCGGCCATGTCGCCAGTGCGAACGGCAGCGTCAGCAGCGTCGACGTACCGAGCGTGGCGGCGGCGACGGCCGCTGGCGGCAGGCCGGTCAGATGGCGGCGCACCAGATTGATGCCGATGCCGTACAGAAACGAGGCCGCGCAACCGGCCATCACCGCCAGGCCAATGCTGGCGCCGGCGGTCTTGCCGCTCGCCAGCACGACGACGCCGGCAAAGCCCGCGACCAAAGCGACGGCGCGCCCCGTGCCGATCTTCTCGCCGAAAAACATGAAGCCGACCAGCGCAGTGAACAACACCGTCATCGCATTCGTGATCGCACCGATGCCGGCCGGCGCGCGCTCCGCGGCCCAGGCGAACAGGATGAACGGCGCGGCCGAATTGATCGCACCGATCAGCGCCAGCTTCGGCCACAGCGACAATGGAAACTTCGCACGTGCGCGCCACAGGAACGGCAACAGCACCAGCGAGCCCAAACCGAGTCGCACTTCGACCAGCGCGAACGGACCGAAATCCTTCGCTGCCACGCGCATGAACAGGAACGACGCGCCCCAGATCGCGCCGAGCACGGCGAGCTCCACCGGCGTGAGCCAGGCGCGTTCGGGTGCGGAGGGCAAGGTCGCGGCCATCGGTTGCATTTCATCACTCCCAGGCATGAATCAGTAGAACCGGAATCGTCGGCGCATGCTGCGATGGTCGACCAAGCGTCGCGTACGGCCTTTGATGTCCATGATGGATACGATACGTCTTGAATTGGATCCTGTGATGTTCCAGTTCTTGCGATTTGTATAGAACCAGTTCGAACTTGATGCGTTCGCTGCGCCCTCGCGGGCCAGGAAAAAAGATCACAGGGTGGGCCTTGGCCCACCGGGCGCCGACGGTGGGCCAAGGCCCACCCTATGAGCTGAGGATATGAGTCAATGTCACACAAAGCGGGTCGCGCGCATACTCGCCTGCCTTCGCACGTTGCCAACAGCGAAGCGAGCAGATTGCCCAATCAAACCCGGGAGGTTCACGTGAAGATCATGACATCTTGCGTGTTGTCGACGATTGCGCTGTGCGCTGCCGTCCTGGCAGCGGGACCGGCTGCCGCATCCGAAAAGACGGACGTGATGGTGCCGGTGCATCAGTTCATAGACGGCTTCAACAAGGGCGACACGAAGACGGCCGTGGCGACTTGCGCCGATCAGACGTCCATCATCGACGAATTTCCGCCCTACGAGTGGCACGGTGCGGGGGCTTGCTCGAAGTGGGCGAATGACTTCGAAGCCGACGCCAAGAAGAATGAAATCACCGATGGGGTCGTCACCCTCGGCAATCCCCGGCACGTCGATATCGCAGCAGACCGTGCCTATGTCGTCGTTCCCGCGAACTTCGCCTTCAAGGTGAAGGGGAAGCCGGTCAAGGAAACCGGCTCGACGATGACGCTGACCCTGCATAAGGGCGAGGCCGGGTGGCGTATCACCGGATGGGCGTGGGCGAAGAACTAGTTCTGCCGCGCTGACGCCCAATAAGGATGAGCCTCAGCCGACGATGTCGACGGTGGGCCGAGGCCCACCGTATGGTCCTTTCGCCGGAATGACGAAGGGATGAGCGGGTCGGTTGAGACGACACCCGAACACCATCCCCACCCAACCCTCCCCTTGAAGGGGAGCGCTAAGAGCACTTAGCTGTCTACGAGATCGAACCGATCCCGCCGTGACGCAGCGACCTCGCTGAGATCGAGCTCCTGCTCCAGCGCGTGGAAGATCTCGTCCTCGATGGCGCCATCGCGCCGCATGCGATTCAGCGCCTCGCGCTGAGCGTGGATGGTATCGAGGCGCAACGCGTCGACAGGAGCGATCGATTCGCCGCCGAACCCGCCATCGGGAATTCGTTGCGCCGCCCATTCGGCCCGCAATGCGCGTGCCGCCTCATCGTCGCGTCCGTCGAGCTGGGCCTGTGCGACTTTCGCGAGGGCGAGTCGCGCCCGCTCGAGCTCCTCGTTTCGCGAAGCGTCCGCGGGAAAACGGAGCAGGCGGATCAGGGGCTCCAGCGTGATGCCCTGGATGACGAGTGTTCCCAATACGACGGTCAGCGCGCTCAGCACTATGAGATCGCGTTGCGGAAAAGAATCCGGCAATGCGAGCGCCGCGGCCAGCGTCACCATGCCGCGCATGCCGCACCACGAGGCGACGATACCCTGCTTCAGGCTCGGTCCTGCGCCGTAGCCGAGCCAGCGGTAGATCGACTGGACGAGACGGTTGTAGAGCATCACCCAGGCGATGCGCACGACGACGACGGTCACCAGCACGAGCAACGCGAAACCCATCGCGTGCCGGAATTGCTCGGCGCTAAGATCGAGCACGATCGCGCGCGCCTGAAGCCCGATGAACAGGAACGCGAGCACATTCAGCAGGAACACGACGACGCTCCACACGGAGTTCGAATGCACGCGATCGCGCGCGGACAGCCGGCTCCCGCTTCGCGCGACGCTCATCGCGGCGGCAACGACGGCGAGAATCGCGGAAAGCCCGAGCCGTTCTGCGAGTATCCATGTGCTGAACGTCACGGCGAACTGGAACAGGATGCCGCCGAGCGTTCCGGCGACGAACGGGATCACCAGCATCGCCAGGCGGCTCGTAACGATGCCGAGCAGCACGCCGCCCGGAATCGCCAGCGCAAGCTGAGGCATGGCGTGATACACCCCGTCGCCCGTCGCATCAATGTGCAGCGCCACGCTGAAAATGAAGAGCGCGACCGCATCGTTCAGCAGGCTCTCGCCCTTCAACACGGTCACCGTCGATCGCGGCAGCCCAGGTCGATTGAGCATCGCCGCCGCCGCGGCAGCATCCGGCGGCGCGACGATCGCGCCGAGCGCGACCGCCGCCGCGATCGGAAGCCCCGCGAAGGCGACGCCCACCCATGCCACCGCAGCGGTCGTCAGCAATACCGCGACCACGGCCAGCGCGAACAGCGGCAGCCAGTAGCGGCGGATCGCCCGCAGCGGAAAATCGAAGGCCGCGTCGAGAATCGCCGGCGCGATAAAAAGCGCCATGACCAGATGCGGATCGATCGAAATCTCCGGCGCCCACGGCAACGCCGCCACCGCGAGCCCCGCCACCGCCAGCATCGTCGGATACGGAATGCGCAGGCGACGCGAGACCTGCAGCAACACGATCGCCAGCAACAGCAGCGTCAGCACGCTTTGGAATAGCGCCACGCGTTCGATCTCCCGTCGGTACGATTCGCGGATCGGGTCAGCGGGCGAATGATGCCGCTATTTCGGCGCGCCGGGCGAAGATGTCTGGTCGGCGCACAGCGCCTCGAGACGATCGAGCAACGGTCGCTGCCCCTCGATGATCTTCGCGCGCGCGCGCGGAATCTCCATCCAGGCGGCGCGGTCCACCTCCGTAAACACTTCCCTGCGGCCGCTCCGCGGCGGCCACTCCATCTCGAACGTGTTGCTGCGCACGTTGGCGCTATCGAAATCGCCTTCGAGCGCGAACGCTTCCACCTGCTTGCCCCCGCGCTGGCGCACGCTGCCGAGCGGAATCAGCGGTCCGTCCGCTTCCGCGCCGAGCTCTTCGCGGAATTCGCGTCGTGCCGCGGCCTCGGCGGTCTCGTCCGGTTCGATGATGCCTTTCGGAATCGTCCACGCGCCTTCATCGCGGCGCGCCCAGAATGGCCCGCCGGGATGAACCAGCAGGACGAGAAGCTTTGCGTCCTGATGGCGGTAGAGCAGAATTCCGGCGCTTTGCTGCATGCGCGCTTTCACCGACGATCGTGTGCGGGGTGACATTACGCGGGGGCAACCGGCGATGTCGATGCCAGCTCCGCTCTTAAGCCCTCCCCTTCAAGGGGAGGGAGTGAAGCGAGCAGGCGCATGTGATGATCACGGCCACCTAAACCGGGCAGGAATTCGAGAATGACCACGATCTCCCTCCTGGGAATCCCTCACGACGACAACTCCTCTTTCATGAAGGGCGCCGCCGAAGCGCCCGCGCTCATCCGCCGCGAGCTGCACTCCGACGCCTACAGCCTGTGGAGCGAAACCGGCGTCGATCTCGGCGTCGAAGGCAGAATCGTGGATCACGGCGACATTGCGTTCGACAGCGCTTCCGACCCGTGGGATCTCATCGAGCAGAACGTGGGCCGCGCCATGGAATCCGGCGATCCGTTGATCTGCCTCGGCGGCGACCACGCGATCACGCATCCGATCATGCGCGCCGTGCGCCGGCGTCATCCGAGCCTGACCATCCTGCATATCGACGCGCATCCCGACATCTACCACGCCTACCAGGGCAACCTGCGATCACACACATCGCCGTTTGCCCGGATCATGGAAGAACGTCTTGCGGATCGTTTGATCCAGGTGGGACTTCGCACCGTCAACGATCACCATCGCGACCAGTTCAAGCGTTTCGGCGTCGAGACGATCGAGGCGGCTCGCTGCGGGCAGAAGATCCCGCTCGACATCACGACACCGGTCTACCTTTCGATGGACATCGACGCGCTGGACCCGGCCTACGCGCCGGGCGTATCGCACAGGGAGCCGGGCGGCCTGTCCACGCGGCAGGTGATCGATTTGATTCACACGATCGGTCAACCGATCGTGGCCGCCGATATCGTCGAGTTCAATCCTCGTTGCGACGTCTCCAACCTCACCGCGATCGTGGCTGCGAAACTGTTGAAGGAGATTGGCGGAATGATGGTGGTAACCCGCAAAAAATGGGGTCAGAGTGCCTTTCAGGGCCATGAGAAGGCACTCTGACCCCGTTTCCGGGGTCAATTACCCGGATGCAGCGTCGTGTTGAACAGGTATTCGCTGTCGAAGTCGGTTTTGTCGCCGGCTCTCTTGTCCTTCACTGGCTGCAGGCGCGCGGAAAGCGGCTTTTGCCATTTCCACGCGAGTGCGGCGACGTCGCCGAAGCTCTTCACCAGGCGCGCTTCGCTGACGTCGCCGGGAAGGGGCACGGTGTCGAGGCCGGTTCCGCATACCGCGGAATAGGCGAGCAAGGAATCGATCTCGTAGGTGTTCTCGGCCCATCGTTGCGCGAGCCGCTTGTCTTCCATCACCGGCAGCATCAACCCCGAATAGCCGATTTGCTTCACCTTCACCGCTTTCACCGCCGAGGTAATCGCGAGTGCCGCTGTCATCGTGCCATTTGCGCCGAACTTCGAGCCCGTGTACTGCTCGATCGCGTCGCCGATCGATGCATCCCCCAGCGGCGCGGGCGTGGGATCCACGCCTGCGAAGGTCCATCCGCTGGACGCTGCGATCTTGTTACCCACCTCTTCGCCGATGCGCGCGTGGATCGTCAATTGCCGAGTGAGCTCGGCGACGGATGCGTCGAAGTCACCATGGGTCGCGCCGAAAACATCCTGCACGATGTTTGCACTCTCGAATCCCAGGGAGAACTGCTTGCCGGCACCGGTGTGATATGCGCCCGGATAGAACGGGCCGAGCGGCTTGACCATCGCCGTGGCCGTGAACTGGAAGTTGCCCTGGCTGCGCGCGCTGTGATCTGTCACGTAGCGCACGAGCTTCGCCGTTTCGCGGATCGTCTTCCAGTGGATACCGTCATCATCCGCGATGATCGCGCTCGCGTTGAGGTTGGGCAGCGTAGAAAGTACCCGCGCCAGCAGATGCATCGCGGCGGGATCGTCCGTGTCGTGCAGCATTGCCGGACCGACGTTCGGTGCGAAGCCAACCTTCTGCGACAGATCGTCGAGCGATCGGAGGAACGAGAGCGCCTCCTCATCGGACATGCCCTTCACCAGCTCCGCGAACGGCTGCGTCACGATGCGGACGGTTTGCGTCTCGTAGCCACGGCTGGCGAAGTCCGCCTTGGCGGCGTTGAGCACCTTCATAGTGTCCTCGATCTGATTCTCATAGCTCGATCGATCGAGGACGACGAACGCGGTGATCGCGCGGACCTTCGGCTTCGCAAAATCCGATGCCGCGTGAGCTGCAAGGGCGAACGTGCAGAGGAGTAGCGTGACAATCAGGCGCTTCATATTGGTTGCTCCCCGAAACCTGAGCCGGTTCGAGCAACATACAAGACCGTGCTGATCGTTGTATATGCCGCCAAGCCTGCTCACTGGACGTCGACAGGCCTACGACGGAAGAGGGTCGCTCATCTGCCGTCGCGGGTGGTCAGGACGACAACGCGTCGGCCGAACAAGCGTGCGTCAACGGAATATGCACCTGGTCCCAACATGGCAACGACGATCCCGACGATCAGCAGAAAGACACTATCCGCATTCGGAAACATTCCAAAGTGCAGTGAAAGGAGCGCGCCGGCTGAGGCCGACAGCAGCGACACGATGGGCGTCAGAAATCCGAGGCCAAGAATCGCCGCCACCAGGAGAACCGCACCCCGCGCCCATATCGGCAGGTCATTCGCGTTCTCAAGTACACACTCGACCGACGCGTGCGCGGCCACCGAGAGTCGCAGCAAGAGAAGCGCGGCTCCCGGCGCGCCAGCAGGAAACGTCGCGAACAACTTGCGCATGCCCTACTATAGGCTCCGCTGCAACACGTCGTTTATTCCCCAATCGGGTAACGCAACGATTACCCATTTGGGGGAATGCGCAAGACCGGTCTTTCCAGGCATTGTGCAGGACGGAGAGCCGATGTATGAATCCGCGGGCTCGACAGGCCATGATTTTGCGGGCCGGAGTTTTTGCCATCTCGGCGTCCGTCATTCTCATGTTGTGCGCGCCCTGCACAACGTGGGCGTCATTGCGCGATCGGGATCTCCCGGAACTTCATCACACGGGCTGGTCGGGGCAAAGTGGAGCGCCGAGTGGCATCACGTCGATCGCGCAAACCTCCGACGGCATGTTGTGGATCGGTACGGAGGACGGGCTATTCCGCTTCGATGGCGTGCGTTTTTCGCGAATCGACGAAGGAACCGGAGTTCCGTATCCGAGCGCCAATGTGCACAGTCTCTATGCACCACCCGACGGAGGGCTTTGGATCGGATTTGCGGTAACGCGCGCTCCCATATTCCTCGATAATGGCCGACCAGCGGAATATCCATCCACAGTGCCAGGGACGGTGTATGGCTTCGTACGTGAGGCAGATGGAACGGTGTGGCTTGCGTGTTCCCATGGTCTTGCGAAGCTCGACGCGGGCGGGAGCGAGTTCCAACGGATCGATGGGTATCCAGGCGATATGGCAACCGCCATTTTCGTCGATCGGGAAGGGACGCTTTGGGTATCGGACGAACACGCAATTTATTACCGATCCCGAGGCAGCGCCCGGTTCGAAAAGGGGTTTGATCAATTTGGATTTGTCGCCGGCATGTCCCAAGGGCCGGATGGCCGGCTGTGGATCGCCGACGCTCTCGGTCCTGTTGCCGCTGTGCGAATCGACGACCGAGGACACGCGAGCGCTCCCGCAAAGATTGCGCTTACTTCGGCCGGCTTGACGTTTGATGCGACGGGGAGTCTTTGGATTGGGACCCTCGGTAATGGTCTGAGACGACTCCGTGCTCCTGAAGATTTCCGTGAGGGAAGGATTGCCGATGGCGATCCTTCTTTGGAAACCTTGACTCACGATGCAGGGCTGACTGGCAATTATGTCTGGCCACTGCTCGCGGGCCGCGAAGGGCAGATCTGGATCGGCACCAGTGCCGGACTCGATCGCCTGCAGGAGCGCGCCCTCGTGCCGGCAAACTTCCCGGCGGGTTCGCACGATTTCGCGCTGGTCGCAGGCACCGGCAGCGCCGTCTGGGCCGGAACAACGAACCGGCCGCTGATGCGGCTGACCGGGCGCGAACTTGCCGTGTTCGATGACGTGCCGCCAGAGATCACATGCGCCTATCGCGACGAGCACGGAAGCGTCTGGTTTGGCGGCGGCAATGGCATATATCGGATCGTCGGCGAAAAAGCCATGAAAGTGGCGCCGTACCCGATGGAGGCGAAAGGCTATCAGGCGCAGTCCATCGTGGTGGATCGCGCCAATCGGCTTTGGGTGAGCTATGCGTATGAGAAATCCGTATACGAATGGGTCAATGGAGGTTGGCGCTACGCAGATGAACTGCCCGAGAAAGTCGCCAGGGCCCAAATGCTCGACCGTAGCGGGCGCATCTGGCGAGGCTATGCGTCGAACACGATCATCATCACTGCGGACGGCGCCAGTCCGAAAACAATCGGCGCGGAGCAGGGTCTGGACATCGGCGACATCTATATCCTGACTCTGGGACGCAACTCCGGTGTCTGGGTCGGCGGTAGCGACGGCTTGTCGTTCTTCGATGGAAATCGCTTCAAACGAATCGCCACTACACAGCTCGGCGATCTTGCCGGCGTCTCCGGAATCGTGGAAATGGCGAACGGTGAAGTCTGGGTGCGCAGCTCGGCGGGACTTTTTCGATTCGACGCCGCCTTCATGCAGCGCGCCTTGAAGGGCCAGCGAGTCGAGGGCGAACTGTTCAACCACTTCGACGGATTACCCGGGCAGTCCGCCCACATTCGCCCGATACCGACGCTGATCGCTGGCGATGATGGTCGGCTGTGGCAAGCCACGGGGAGTGGCGTTGTCTGGGTCGACCCGTCACGCCTGCCCCGCAACCCGGTGAAACCGACTGCTCTCATCGAATCCGTGACGGCAGACGGCAGCGCGCATGCGGCCGACGAAGTCGTTGACCTCCCGCCACGAACAAATCGTCTTCAGATAACCTACTCTGCGGCCAGCTTGACCGTTCCCGAACGCGTGCACTTTCGCTATCGTCTTGTCGGCGTCGACGATGCATGGCAGGAGGCTGGGGCGCTTCGGGAGGCGTTCTATAACAGTCTCTCTGCGGGCTCGTATCGATTCGAAGTCCTCGCGGCAAACGACGATGGCGTGTGGAACGAGCAAGCTGCGTCGCTGAACTTCAGGATTCAGCCGGCCTTCTACCAGACGGTCTGGTTCCGCCTCAGCTGTGTCCTGGCGGGCCTGCTGATACTCGCATCCGCTTATCGATGGCGTCTGCGACATATTCTTCATCGCGTAGACACCTTGCACAACGAGCGCATCGTGGAGCGCGAGCGCATTGCACGAGATCTCCACGACACTCTCCTGCAGAGCGTGCAAGGCCTCATCTTGCGGTTCCACGCCACGCTCCTGCGCATGCGTGAAAACGATCCGCTGCGAGCGGAGATTCAAGACACTTTGCTGGGTGCCAACCGGGTGCTCCAGGAGGGTCGCGACAAGGTCTCCGGCTTGCGTGGGACGTTGGACATGACCTCCAGCATCGAGGATGCCTTGGCTCAGCTCGGCAGGGAGCTCGCGCAACAATCCGCTCCCACTATCCGCATCACGACCGAAGGAGAGTCGCGTCAATTGACGCCGATGGCCTCCGACGAGATCTATCGCATCGGTGCCGAGGCGCTGCTCAACGCGGTCCGGCATGCGCGTGCCGAGGAAGTGGAAATCGAGATCGCATTGCTGGCGAGGGAACTGCGTCTTCGGGTACGCGACGACGGGCGTGGTATTCCTGCCGACGTTCTGGATTCCGGAGCACGCAGTGGTCACTGGGGTCTGCCTGGAATGCGCGAGCGTGCGACACGTCTGGGTGCCAAGTTGACCATCTGGAGCAACACGGACGCCGGCACGGAGATCGAGCTGCGCGTACCGGCCTTTGTCGCATACGGTCGGCGCAAGGACTCTGGTCTGCGAAAGATACTCGCCAAGCTGCGTAAACCGATGCGGGCGAAGGACCTCGCGTCGTGACGGCAGCTATCCGCGTTCTATCGGTCGACGATCATCCGCTGATGCGACAGGGCATCGCAGCCGTATTGCGCACGGCTCCGGATATGACGTTGATCGGTGAAGCAGAGAACGGCCTGGTAGCCGTAGAGCGTCACCGCGTTCTGCAACCCGACGTCACCCTGATGGATTTGCAGATGCCCGTAATGGATGGCATTGGCGCCATCGCCGCAATCCGCAGGGAATCGCCGCACGCGCGATTCGTCGTGCTCACCATGTACAAGGGCGATGTGCAAGCGAAGGCCGCGTTGCAAACGGGGGCGAGCGCCTATCTGCTCAAGAGCATGGTGATGCTCGAGCTGATCGAAACCATACGTTCGGTCCATTCCGGGCAGCGCCGAATTCCAGCCGAGATCGCCATCGAGTTGGCCGAGCACGCCGGTGACGAGCCGCTCTCCCCGCGCGAGATCGAAGTCCTCAAGCTCGTTGCGAAAGGCACGAGCAACAAGCTCATCGCATCAGACCTTCATATCTCGGAAGAGACCGTGAAAGTGCATATGAAGCACATCATGGAAAAGCTTGCAGCACGCGATCGCACCCATGCCGTGACGATCGCAGTGAAGCGTGGCTTCATCGACCTTTGAGCGCCTTCAGACTCGATGCCAGACGTGCGTGCGAGAGACGGCCGCTGCCAATACCACCATCGAGTTATCGCCAAACGCTACCAATGCGGATGCCATTCCGGTTCGTTGGAAACGATACTGACTGGGAAGGCAATGACGCCCAGGGCAAGGAAGACCCGTCAAGTTGTCTTCCGACTTCGTCAACGCAGGTCGCGCGAAAATGGAAATA
>Ga0193717_1000319_pt1 | contig 34853 bp, 31 predicted proteins | sample U2c2metaG_FD_145900 | JGI IMG/M metagenome (GOLD analysis project Ga0193717, IMG submission 145900) | Soil microbial communities from a riparian zone of the East river system, Colorado, United States - U2c2 | ecosystem: Environmental > Terrestrial > Soil > Riparian zone | place: USA: East River... | reverse complement strand
GGGCGTGCCGGATGCCCCAAACCTGGCGACCCGCGCCCGCGTACGTGCTGTGAAAGGCGCGTTGACGGCGCTGGGTGCCCTGAACGGCGCCTTTCACAACATGGTTGTGGGGCCATCGGTGGCTTCGGGGTGAACAGCACGAACCGACTTTGCCGGGGCCCTGCCCTGTCCCCGGGGCACCCCTGAGGTCCATTCTACCGGGGATGGCCGACAGAACGGGGAAGTCGATCTTGCCTGTGGACAACTCAGTGCGTTGTGGACAACCCCGAGCTCGGCGTGCGTGAGTGTTGAACTCAGGGTGCGTGAGTGTTGGACACGCGGGTCACCAGTGTTGAACTCAGGGTGCGTGAGTGTTGAACTCGCGGGTCACCAGTGTTGGACATGCGGGGCGTTACATCTTGCGCAGCTCTCGTGCGATGACCACGCGCTGGATCTGGTTCGTGCCCTCGAAGATCTGCGGGACCTTCGCCTCCCGCATGTAGCGCTCCACCGGGAAGTCCCGCGTGTAACCGGCGCCGCCGAGTACCTGGACGGCGTCGGTGGTCACCTTCATCGCCGCGTCGGTCGCTATCAGCTTCGCGATCGACGCCTGCCGGGTGAAGGGGAGGCCGCGGTCGCGGCGCCGCGCCGCCTCCACGTACATGGCCCGCGCCGACTCGACCGCCGCAGCCATGTCCGCGAGCAGGAACTCCATGCCCTGGAACTCGATGATCGGGCGGCCGAACTGGGAACGACCCCGCGCGTACGCGACCGCCTCGTCCAGCGCGGCCTGAGCGAGGCCGACGGAACACGCGGCGATGCCGAGTCGGCCCGAGTTGAGTGCCGACAGTGCGATCCGGAGGCCGTCGCCCTCGGCGCCGATGAGGCGGTCGGCAGCGACAGCGGCGTCTTCGAAGATCATCTGTGTGGTCGTCGAGCCGGTCAGGCCCATCTTGCGTTCCGGCGCGGCCGCCGAGAGGCCGGGGGTGGCGCCGTCGACCAGCAGGCACGAGATGCCGCGGCCGCCGTCAGGCGAGGTGCGGACCATGGTCGTGTAGAAGTCGGCCTGGCCGCCGTGGGTGATCCACGCCTTCACGCCGTCGACCGTGTAGCCGGAAGGACCCCGGACCGCGCGACACGTCAGCGCCGCCGCGTCCGAACCGGCCTGCGTCTCCGACAACGCGTACGCGCCAAGCAGGTCACCCTCGAGCATCGTCGGCAGGAACCGCGCCCGCTGCTCGTCCGTGCCGTACTCGGCGAGCCCGAAACACGACATGATGTGCACCGAAAGGCCGACGCCCATCGACATCCACGCCGTCGCGACCTCCTCGAGCACCTGCAGGTACACCTCGTACGACACCCCGCCGCCACCCCAGTGCTCCGGGTAGGGCAGTCCCAACAGACCGCTGCGGCCGAGCAGCCGGAACTGCTCCCTCGGGAACCGCTCCTCCTCCTCGTACCGCGCGGCGACCGGGGCGAGCGCGTCGCGCGCGATCTCCCTGGTCAGCTTGATGAGGTCCTCTGCCTCCGTGTTGGGCAGCAGTCGCTCAGCGGGCATGCCGTCTCCTCCGCAGGTCAATGCGTGGTCTCAGGTGTAGGAAATAGTATGACCTCCTACTGTCGGGTAACCGAGCGGAATGGAGCGCGATGAGCTGGACGATCCTTGTCGGCGGTGAGGCACTGGTCGATCTCGTGCCAGCGGCGGCCACCCGGCCGGGCGAGCTCGGCGCGCTGCTGCCGCTGCCCGGTGGCGGGCCGTACAACGTGGCGATCACGCTCGGGAGACTGGGCGCCGACGTCCGGTTCCTGTCCCGTCTGTCCACCGACGACTTCGGGGACGCGCTGCTCACGAGGCTGGAACTGTCCGGGGTGGACACCGCGATGATCCAGCGCGGCCAGGAGCCGACGACGCTCGCGGTGGCCGGCATCGGACCGGACGGCTCGGCGCGCTACTCGTTCCACGTCGAGGGCACTGCCGACCGCGAGGTCGAACATCCTGGCCCGCTGCCCGACGAGATCGGCATTGTGTCGCTCGGCACACTCTCGCTCGTGCTCGAGCCGGGGGCGACCCGCTACGAACGACTGCTGCGCGACCACGCGGCTCGCGGCCGGCTCACCGTCGTCGACCCCAACATCAGGTCGGCCATGATCGCCGACCCGGCCGCCTACCGCGCCAGGTTCCTGTCATGGCTGCCCGACATCGGGCTGCTGAAGCTGTCCATCGAGGACGCCGCGTGGCTGGCCGACGGTGGAGATCCACAGCACGCCGTCAAGGGCTGGCTCGGCGCCGGCCCGGCCGCCGCGGTCATGACCCGAGGCGCGGACGGACTGGTCGCGATCACCGCGAGCGGTCACGAGGTGACGGTGCCGACCGTCCCCGCCGAGGTGGTCGACACCATCGGCGCGGGTGACACCGTGCACGGAGCGTTGCTGTTCTGGTTGCACAATGCCGGCATCTCGACGCCGGACGGGCTACGTGAGATCGGCGCGGACGCGTGGCGAGAAGCACTTGATTTCGCCGCGAGAGCCGCCGCCATCACCGTTTCCCGCGCCGGCGCGGAACCTCCCTACGCTGCTGAACTGGGCATTCACCCGTAAAGTGCGGTGGCCCACACCGTGTGCCCTTACCGGGCGGGGCTGGGCGCACTAGCGTTGAGAACACAAGACGAATTTGTTGAGAGGGACACGCATGCCTGACGCGAAGACGGTTCCGGCCGGGGGCGGCAACAACACTGCCGCGTCGGACGGGGCAGGAAACAACGGTGCGACAGAACCCGTCGCGCTGCGCTATCCAGGCGGCGAGTACGAGATGTCCATCGCACGAGCCACAGATGGTTCCGACGGCATCAATGTCAGCAAGCTGCTGTCGACCACCGGGCTCGTGACGCTCGACCCGGGGTTCGTCAACACCGCCGCGTGCTCGTCGGAGATCTGCTACATCGACGGTGACGCCGGCATCCTGCGCTATCGCGGGTACCCGATCGAGCAGCTTGCCGAGAAGTCGACCTTCATCGAGGTCAGCTACCTGTTGGTGTACGGCGAACTGCCGACCACGGAGCAGTTGGACGACTTCACCTCGAAGATCAACCGGCACACGCTGCTGCACGAGGACCTCAAGCGCTTCTTCGACGGCTTCCCTCGCGACGCGCACCCGATGCCGGTGCTGTCCTCCGCCGTGTCCGCACTGTCCACCTTCTACCAGGACAGTCTGTGGCCGTTCAACGAGGAGCAGGTGGAGATCTCCACCGTCCGCCTCCTCGCGAAGCTGCCGACGATCGCCGCGTACGCGTACAAGAAGTCGGTCGGCCAGCCGTTCCTGTACCCGGACAACTCGCTCGGACTCGTCGAGAACTTCCTGCGCATGACGTTCGGGTTCCCGGCGGAGCCCTACGAGGTCGACCCGGATCTCGCGCGGGCGCTGGATCTGCTGTTCATCCTGCACGCCGACCACGAGCAGAACTGCTCGACGTCGACCGTCCGGCTCGTCGGCTCGTCCGAGGCCAACCTGTTCGCCAGCATCTCGGCCGGTATCAACGCGTTGTTCGGTCCGCTGCACGGCGGCGCGAACAGCGCGGTGCTGAACATGCTCGAGGGCATCCGGGACGACGGCGGCGACGTCGGCAAGTTCGTCAACCGGGTGAAGAACAAGGAGCAGGGCGTCAAGCTGATGGGCTTCGGCCACCGGGTCTACAAGAACTACGACCCGCGCGCCGCGATCATCAAGAAGACCGCGGACGACATCCTGGTGCGGCTCGGCGGCGACGACAGCCTGCTCGACCTCGCGAAGCAGCTCGAGGCGCACGCGCTCGCCGACGACTACTTCGTGGAGCGCAAGCTCTACCCGAACGTCGACTTCTACACCGGACTGATCTACCGCGCGATGGGCTTCCCCACGAAGTTCTTCACGGTGCTGTTCGCGCTCGGCCGCCTGCCGGGCTGGATCGCCCACTGGCGCGAGATGATGAACGACCCGGCGACGAAGATCGGCCGCCCGCGTCAGGTCTACATCGGAGAGACGGAACGCGACTACGTGCCGCTGTCCGGCCGCTGATTCGCTGAACCGCCCTGAAAGGCGCGTTCGGGACATTCAACGTCCCGAACGCGCCTTTCAGGGCATCAGCAACGAGTTTCGGTAGCGTGCGCCGTACAGTTGGGTTGTGGCAACGGTTGTTGTCGCGGTCAGTGCTATCGCCAGTGCTACCTGCCAGAACGGCACGGCGTCCAGCGCGATGCGCGCCGGCATCAGGATCGGCGAGAGCGGCGGCACGAGTGACAGCACGGTCGCGATCGGGCCGGACGGGTCGCGGGAGAGCACCGCGAAGCCGAAGACGAACGCCACCAACAACACCACGGTGACCGGTGTCAGCGCCGTCCGTACGTCGTCCTCATCCGACACCCGCGCGCCGTACGCCGCGAACACCGTGGCGTACAACAGATAGCCGAGCACGTACCACACGAGTGCCCACGCCAGTGCGACGAGCGCGGCGCCGGCCGTCGTCACCACGCCGGCCATCAACGCGACCACGAGCCCGACGCCGCCGACGATCGTCAACTGGACGAGGCCGACCAACCCGAGCCCGAACACCTTGCCGCTCAACAGCTGCCACGGCCGGACCGTGGACAGCAGCGTCTCGACGATCCGGCCGGCCTTCTCCTCGACCACGCCCCGCGCGACCGTCGAGCCGTACAGCAGCAGCGATCCGAACAGCAGCGCCACCACGACCAACGCGGTCGCGAGCCGCTGGTCGTGCTGCGGGTCGCCGGAGTCGAGCGCCCGGACCGTCACGGGCGCGTCGGCGACGGTGCGCAGCACGTCGTCCACGTTCAGGCCATCGGGGTCGGTGTCCTCGACGGCGGCGAGCTGACCACGCAACACCTGCTGGCGCTCCAGTCCATTGAGGACACCGAGCAGCTCGTCGTCCAGCTCGCGGTCGACCAGCACGGTCAGCGCCGCTGGCGCGCCGCTGACCAACGCGTCCAGCTGCCCGCTCGCCACCTGCTCGCGGCCGGCCGCGAGGCTGGTGACCTCGGCGGTCCGCACGTCCATGCCTACCTGCCGCGCGGCGTCGGAAAGCTGCCCGGCCACCGAGATGGCCTGGCCGTTCAACCCGACGGTCCGGTAGTGGTCGTCGTCGAACAGCGTGCTCCGCATCAGCACGAACCCGACCAGCACGACCAGCGCCGCGGCGGTGCCGACCACGAAGGACCTGGTGCGCAGCTTGGCGTTCACCTCACGCCGCGCGACCAGGTAGACGGCCCGTCCCGGCGTCATGACTAGTCCGCCTCCCCGAATTTCACCCGCGTGGTCACGTTGGGTTGGTGACGTCCAGTTCGGTGCGTGCCGGTAGCTGGGTCGCGTCCCGTTCCCCTTGGCCGCGGTTGGGAGCCACGCGGCTCACGCAGGCTCTGCGCTGAGCGGCGACCGGAGGTTGACACAAGGGGTGTCATGACACCACGTCGCGGTACAGGTCCGCGAGGCTCGGTCGCACCCTGGTGAACTCCCGCACCGGGCCGGTCGCGAGCGCGGCCGCCAGCACGACCTGGTCGTCGACACCGTCCGCGAGCGCCAGCCTGGTCAGTCCGTTGTGGACCGCCAGCACCTCGACGCCGGGCAGCGCGGCGGCCCACTCCGGGCCCGCGTTCGGCGCGTCGACCACCAACTCGGAGCGGGCACCGGACCGCAGCTGTCCAACCGTCCCGACCGCCACCATGCGTCCATTGTGGATGATGCCGACCCGATCGCACAGCCGCTCGACCAGGTCCAGCTCGTTGCTGGAGAACAACACCGACGCGCCGGCGCCCACGCGCTCGCGCAGCACCCCGCCGAGCGTCTCGACGGCCATCGGGTCGAGGCCGGCGAACGGCTCGTCGAGCACCAGCACGTCCGGGTCGTGCGCGAGCGCGGCGGCGAGCTGCACGCGCTGCTGGTCACCGAGGCTGAGCTTGCCGATCCGGTCGGTGCGCCGGTCGCGCAGCCCGAGTCGGGCGAGCCAGATCTCGGCGGACCGGTGCGCCTCGTTGGTGGTCCGCCCGCGCAGCTCGGCCAGGTACACGAGCTGGTCGAGGACCCGCATGCGCGGGTACAGACCGCGCTCCTCCGGCAGGTAGCCGATGCGCCGCCGGGCGGTGTCGTCGACCGGCTCGCCGGACAGCCGCACGGCCCCGGAGTCGGGGGTGAGCACGCCCAACGCGATGCGCAGGGTGGTGGTCTTGCCCGCGCCGTTCGCGCCTGCGAAGCCGAACAGCTCACCTGGGTGAACCTCGAAGCTGACGTCCTGGCAGGCGGCCAGATCGCCGAAGCGCTTGGAGATCCGCTCGACCTCCAGTACCGCTGGCAGCACGCCGCGCCCTCCCTAGGGTCCCGTCCCACCACAGTATCCAGGCCCCCCGACCACGCATGATTACCGGCCGTCCACGGGGGATTACCTTTGAAAATTCTTCGCCGAACTACGTCCTTCCACGGAGTTCCCTGGCGTAGGTTCCTGGCGAGGATGAGTGATGATCCACGAAGGACCATTGGAGTTGCTAACGGCATGGACCCGGAGAAGTGGTTCGCGCAGTACGACGAGAAGTTGAAGGCGGCGGCGTCCAGCGCGGAGAAGGCCGACAAGGCCCTTCGCACCGTTGGCGGATCGGCGACCTCGCAGGACGGCGAGGTCACGGTCAGGGTGACCGCCAGTGGGGGCCTCGCTGACCTGGTACTTCGACCCGGTGCACGGGACCTCGAGCCCGAACACCTCGCACGGGTGATTCTCGAGACGAGCCGTCAGGCGCAGCGGGACGCCGGACAGCAGGTCGTCGACGTGATGACGAAGTTCGTCGGCGAAGGGGCCGCCCTCGAGGCGGTGAAGGAGTACCTGCCTGAGGGCTATTCGGGTGACGGCAAGGACCAGCCGATGGACCTTGTCGCGCACCGGGACACCAGGGCGGACGACGACTACTTCGATAACCCACCAGAAGTCGTGAAGTGAACTGAAAGCGCCCCGGAGGGGGCACAACCACAGAGTGGCGGATCCCATGGGTGATGATTTCAACGTCAACGTCGGCGAGGTGCGATCACACGCGCAGACCGTCGGCACGATCGCGGACCAGGTCCGCTCCAGCGGCAGCGGTGCGCAGGACTCGGTGTCCGGGGGCGCCTTCGGCCAGATCGCGGAGTTCTTCGCGTCGGCCATCACGGGTGCTGCGAACGAGATCCGCGGTGGCATCAGCCACGCGGGCGGCACCGTCAACCAGGTGCAGGACGGGTTGAGCCAGGCGGCGGACGGCTACCAGGCGACCGAGGACCAGCACGTGCGGGCGTTCAAGCTCGCGGACACGGGGGCTAAGAGCAATGGCTGAGACACTCGTCGCACCGAGCACCGGCACGACCAAGAACTCGGGACAGAACCTGTTGTCCCACATCAAGTCCACGGCCGACTCGATGGAGAAGGGCGACATTCTCGGCTCCGTGTCGGGTGTCGCGAACGTCGCCATGGACGTCATCGGCATCACCGGCGACCCGATGGGCGCGATCAGCTCGGCCGGGGTCGGCTGGGTGCTCGGCGCGGTGTCGTTCCTCAAGGAGCCGTTCGAGGTGCTCAAGGGCAGCCCGAGCGCGATCACCGGCTCCGCGTCGTCGTGGGGCACGGCCGCGTCCGGCCTGACGAGCACCGCGGGGCAGTACCGCGAGGCGGCGACCACGCAGACGACCAACTGGCTCGGCGCCGCGAGCGACGGCTACCGCGCGGCCAGCACCAACCAGGCCAACGGCCTCGACGCGTTGGCGCAGGCCAGCAAGGGCGTCTCGACGGCGATCACGTCGGCGGGCCAGGCGGTGGCGTCCGCACGCAAGACCGTGATGGACCTGATCGGCGAGGCCGTCCAGAAGATCATCCAGATCTGCATCGAGGCGCTGTCGAAGTCGTGGCTGTCCTTCGGCGCCAGCATCGCGCAGGGCATCGCCCAGTCCGTGCAGAAGGCCGTGCAGACCGGCACGAAGCTGGTGTCGGAGATCCAGAAGGTCATCCAGACACTGCAGAAGATCATGCAGGTGGTGCAGCAGATCACCCAGATCGCGCAGCAGGTCAAGCAGTTGCTCGACACGATCGGCGGCAAGGCGACCGGGCAGACGTCGGCGCCGCAGACGACCGTGCAGCCGGTGGCGTACGACCCGAGCGCGCTCAACGTGTTCCAGCCGAACGACATGGGCACCCGTCCCGCCGCGACGCCGCTGGACCCCGGGCAGACGCCGACGGCGCCGCCGGTGCTCCTCGCGCAGGCCCAGACGCTGCCAGCGCCGACCGGGCCGGTGTCGCAGAACGGGTGGCCGGTCAACCCGCCGAGGAGCACCCGCACCATCCCGGGCACCAACGTGCGGGTCAACGTCGCCGACGGTGACGCCGGTGACGTGCTCATGCACGTGCTCGGGCAGGTCAGCACCCGCGTCGAGGACATTTCGCTGGACTCCGAGGCCGGCGAGCGCGACGACTGGGGTTACGCGGAGCGCAATGTCCGCGGCAGTGGGGACATCTCCAACCACGCCAGTGCGACCGCGATCGACATGAACGCCACCCGGCACGTGCTCGGCGCGCAGGGCACGTTCACGCCGCAGCAGTCGACCGAGATCCGCACCATCCTCGGCGAGGTCGACAACGTGGTTCGTTGGGGCGGCGACTACACCGGTCGCCGCGACGAGATGCACTTCGAGATCGTCGGCAGCCAGGCGGAGGTCCGCGCGGTGGCGGAGCGCCTCCGCGCGGCGGCCCCGGCACCCGCACAGTAGGTCCGCATGAAAAAGCCGGTCCTCGCCTCGGCGGGGACCGGCTTTCTCATGCGCCGCGAGTCGCCCGTTCAGGACCCGCGAGTCGACCGTTGAGGACCGCCGAGTTGCGGGTTCGCGCCTATCGCCGATAGACGCGAAAGGGCGACTCACCCGTTCTGAACGGGCGACTCGCGGGGGTCAGCGCGGGGCCGGGGTGATCAGTGCTTTTGCTACTGCCGCTCGCACTGGTTCGCGGGCCTTCGCCAGGTTTGCCGGCACCAGGCCGATTCTGGTGCGACGGTGCAGCACGTCGTCCGCGTCCAGCGCGCCTTCCTGCTGTACCGCCCACTGCACCTCGCCCGCGGTGACTGCCAGGCCGGGGGCCAACGGTGTCGGGTCCAGCGCCGCCACCGCGGGCGCCTCGGTGCCGTACTTCGCCACCAGGCGTTCCGGAGCGTCCACTGTGGACAACATGGCACGGGTGGCGGCGCCGACGAGCGGCAGGCGGCGTGTCACCGACGGCCCCGCCGGCAGACGGCCCGCCTCAACGGCCGCGTCCACCGCGTCCTGCGCCATCCTGCGGTACGTCGTCAGTTTGCCGCCCACCACCGTGATCACGCCCTGGGTCGACCGCAGCACCGCGTGGTTGCGGGACAGGTCCGCGCTCTTCCCCGGCGCCTCGAGCAACGGCCGCAGGCCCGCGTAGCTGCCGAGCACGTCCGCCTGCGTGAGCCGCTGCGCCAGCACCGACGACGCCACCTCCAGCAGGAAGTCCACATCGGACTGTGGCGCCACCGGCTCGTCGGGGATCTCGCCATCGTACGGCTCGTCGGTCAACCCCAGGTACACCAACCCGTCCCGCTGCGGCAGCAGCAGCACGAACCGGGACCGGGACCCCGGCACCGGCACGGTCAGCGCCGTGTTGCCGACGCCGAGTTCCTTGCCGGACACCACGAGGTGCGTCCCGAGCGACGGCCGCAGCCGCACCGACGGCACCAGCTTCCCGGCCCACACACCGGTCGCGTTGATCACCGTCCTGGCCCGGACCTCGAACAGCCGGCCGGTGCAGTCGTCGCGCACCTCGGCGGAGTTGCCGGTCAGCGCGACGACCGGCGCCCGTGTGAGGATCTTCGCGCCGAGGCCGGCCGCGGTCCGCGCGAGCGCCACGACCAACCTGGCGTCGTCGACGAGTTGTCCGTCGAACGACAGCAGCCCGCCGCGCAGCCCGGCCGCCCGCAGTCCGGGCGCCAACGCCAGCGCCTCCGGCCCCGACACCCGCCGCGGCCGGGGCAGCAGCGTCGACGGGGTCCGTGCGGCACGCCGCAGCGCGTCCCCGGCCCGCAGCCCCGCCAGCATCACCCCCGCGCCGGTACGGGAGACCTCGCCGTGCAACGGGATGAGCTGCGGCAGCGCCCGCGACAGGTGCGGCGCCGTCGACGTCATCAGGATGCCGCGCTCGACGGCACTCTCGTGCGCCAGCCGCACGTCGCCCTTCGCGAGGTACCGCAACCCGCCGTGCACCAGCTTGCTCGACCACCGGGACGTGCCGAACGCCAGGTCGTGGGCCTCGACGAGCGCGACCGACAGGCCGCGGGACACGGCGTCGAGCGCGATGCCCGCCCCGGTCACACCACCGCCGACCACGAGCACGTCGACGACCTCGCCGTCCGCGAGCGCCGCGAGCTCGGCCGCGCGCCGGGCCGCGTGTAACGAGGTCGTCATGCCGGCCGCAGCGCGACGTCCAGCAGCCGGCCAAGCTCGGCGAGCAGGTCCGCCAGCTCGACGTCGGACGTGGACGGGCGGATCGAGAACGCGTACGGCTGCAACAGCAGGAAGATGGTTCTGGCCTGGACCACGGGATCGGCGACCCGGATCGAGCCGTCGGCCTGCCCGACGGCAAGCTGCGCGCGCAGATAGTCCTCGGTCATCCGCTGGCTCGTGCCGATGCGCTCCATGATGTAGGGCAGCAACAGCTCGGCGTCGCGCTCGATCACCGCGTGCATCAACGGGTTCGCCGCCAGCTCGCGGATCGTGTGCACGGCCGCGACGACGAGCTGGCCGCGTGCGGTCGACTCGGCGCGCGCGGCCTCGTTGGCGGCCGCGAGGATCTTGCCGAACTCCCGCGTGATGAGCGCGGACAGCATGCCGCGCACGTCCGGAAACCTGCGGTACAACGTCATCCGGCTCACGCCGGCCGTTCTGGCGACATCGCTCAGCGTGGTCCGGCGCACGCCGACCGCGAGCACGCACTCCATGGCCGCGTCGAGCAACAGGTCATCCGCGACGCGGTTGGGTGACGGTGTGTGACGGATCGACGTCATGTGTCACACTATACCTGTGACGCAGAACAGTGACCACCTCGACCACCTGGTTCGTCGCGGATGGACGCCGGCCGGCGGGCAGGATGCCATCCTCCCCCCTCAGGCCGCCCGTTGGCTAGCCTCGCGCACCGGTTTGACCGCGCGCAGCACGCCGGCGGCGCCCGACTCCGCGCTGACCGTCGGCGACCCGACCCTGTCCGAACAGGCGCACAAGGCGCTCGCCGCGGTCGTCGGCGACGCGGGCGTGCTCACCGACCGGGACGCCCGACTCGGCCGCACGGGCGGTCTGTCCTATGTGGACCTGTTGCGGCACAGGGGAACCGGTGAGCTGACGGTGCCGGACGCGGTCGTCGTGCCGGCCGACCCGACCGAGGTGCAGCGCGTCGTCGAGGTGTGCGCCGAGCACAACGTCGGGCTGGTGCCCTTCGGCGGCGGCACGTCGGTGGTCGGCGGGGTGGCGGCGCTGCGCGGGGACAAGGACGCGGTGGTGGTGCTCGACCTCGTGCGGCTGGACAAGCTCGTGTCGGTCGACCCGGTGTCCCGCCTCGCGGTGTTCCAGGCCGGCGTGGTCGCGCCGGCGGCAGAGCGGCTGCTCGAGGCGCACGGTATGACGCTGGGCCATGTGCCGCAGTCGTTCGAGCGCGCCACCATCGGCGGGTTCGCCGCCACCCGCTCGTCCGGTCAGGCGTCGGCGGGCTATGGGCGGTTCGAGGACATGGTCGAGGGCGTGCGGATGGCCACCCCGCGCGGCGAATGGCGCCTCGGCGCGGCGCCGGCGTCCGCGGCGGGCCCGGACCTGCGGCAGCTCGTCGTCGGCAGCGAGGGCGCGTTCGGGGTGATCACCGAGGTGACCGTGCGGGTGCGCGAGCTGCCGACCGTGCGCCGCTACGAGGGTTTCGTGCTCGACGGGTGGGAGGCGGGCGCGGCCGCGGTGCGCACGCTGGCCCAGCAGCGGGTGCTCGCGGACGTCACGCGGCTGTCCGATCCGCAGGAGACCGAGGTCGCGTTCACCATGTCCGGCGGCTGGCAGACCGCGCTGGTGCGGAAGTACCTGCGGCTGCGCGGAATTCTGGAGCCCTGCCTGCTGATCGTCGGCTGGGAGGCCACCTCGACCGAGGAGCTGGCGCACCGGCGGCGCGCCACGCTGCGGGCGCTGCGGCCCGCGAAGGCGGTGTCGCTCGGCACTGCGGCGGGAGAGTCCTGGCGGCACGGCCGTTTCTCCGGCCCACGGCAGCGGGACGCGTTGATGGACAAGGGAGTCTGCGTCGAGACGCTCGAGACCGCCACCTACTGGGCGACGTTGAGCAAGCTGCGCACGGCCGTCCGCGCGGCGCTGATCGGGTCGCTGTCGGGCGACGGCCGCACCCCGATCGTCGCCTGCCACATCTCGCACGCGTACGAGACCGGCGCGTCGCTGTACTTCACGACGATCGTGCCGCGTGTCGACGACGACCCGGAAGCCCAGTGGCGGCAAGCGAAAGCGGCGGCCTGCGCGGCGATCAGCGGCAGCGACGGCGGCGGTGACGGGCCACTCGGGACGATCTCGCACCACCACGCGGTCGGCGTCGACCACGCGCCCTACCTGGACAAGGAGATCGGTTCACTCGGCGTCGAGGTGCTCGCGGCGGTCAAGCACACGCTCGACCCGAACGGCGTGCTGAACCCGGAAAAGCTGTTGCCCTAGACGGTGGATCTTTGTGCGAAAGTCCGCGCAGACGAACAGTTACCCCAGGGGAACGTGACGGCACCCAACCACCATCCACCTCGGCAGCCGAACCTCCGCCGGAACGCGACCCACACTCAAAAACGTGGGGAGGCGGACCAGTCAGGCTTGCGCACTACTCCGCTCCACACGATCGCGAGGGCGCCCGCGAAGAACAGCGGCCACGAATAGGCGAGCCTGGTCGCGACGGCGCTCTCGCACGTGTTGACGTACGTCGCGATGACCTCGCGGCTCGGCCGGCCCAGCTCGGCGCCGAGTGGGCCGGTCTCGACGCCGCCGATGGTGTTCCCGCACGTCACGTACCCGGGTCGGGCGGGGTCGGCGTTCGCGACCCGCACCGGCATGAGCGCGAGGAGCAGGCCGAGGAGCAGCGCGGCGACCGCGAGGACCGCGGCGAACGTCCGCGGCGTCATCATGACCTTGGCGAGTGGGTCCACGGCGTCCGGCTCGTCGGTGGGCGCGGTCATGGTGACAGAGGGCACCGGTTGCCGCACCGTCTGCTGCGTAGCCAGGTCGGGCTCGGTGTTCATGGCGCAAGCCTGCCTCGTCGCCCGGCCTCAGACCAGGGAAACGGGGCAAATATTCTAATTGGCGAAGTAGGCGCTGGTCTCGATCCGGCCGTGGTCGCACACCGAGCCGAACTCGAACGCCACCTCGAACCGCGCGGTCTCGTCCGGCGGCAGCACCCGGATCCCGGTCGACGCCGCCTGACACGGCCCGTCGGTCGGCTCGTCACCGATCGGCAGGACACCCCAGTGCAGGTTCTTCGCTGCGGTGAAACCGGGCGCCAGCGTCACCAGCGCGGGCTTGGGGTCGAGGTTGCGGTCCGCGACCGTCGGGATCGTGTTCTTGGCCGTGTCCATGAGCTCCACGCCGCCGTAGCCCCACAGCGTGCACGTCTTGTCACTCTTGTTGGTGACCACGAGGACGGCGACCCGGTTGCCGGCGCTTCCGTTCTGCGGCTGGATCGTGCCGGTCAGCACGTCGGCCGTGCACGGGTTGTCCTGGGTGGGCGGCGAGGTCTCGCCCCCGGTCTGCGGCGGCGCGGCTGACGACGAGGTGGCCGTCGTGGTTGTCGTGACCGGCGGGGCGGTCGAGGACGGTTGGTCACCCGCCTGGTTCTGCTTGGTGCCGCACGCGACCAGCGTGAACAGCAGTACCGCGACCGCCCAGACTCTATGCCGGGCCACGGCCCTCACCTCCGAGACGCATTCGCGCTCCCCCATGGGCCGGTTAGCATACGCAATCCCGCGGTCGGATTGATCCAGACATATGTCCAGCACAGCGGTCCACCCGGGAGCGACACCCGGACCCTGCGGTACTCCGCGCCTTCGTAGTCGTCCATTGTGGACAGTGCGGCCGCCGGTTCTGCCAGGTCCACGACCCAACCGGACACTCCCGGCCCGTTGCCGAGGCGCAGCGCCGGGTAGCCGAGGCCGGTGTCGAACAACGTGCCGGGCAGCGCTGCGGGACGGGGTTCGCCGGTGGCGTGCGGTTCGAGCCGCCACCAGTCCGACGCGTCCGGTTGGAGCGTGCCGTAGACGAACAGACGGCCGGGATGCTCGGCCGGGTCCGGGGCGCCGGACAGCTCGCGGACGGCGAGCCCGTCGTCCTCGGCCGGCTCGCCGACCAGTGCCGCGGCGCCGGACTGCGGCACGTCCGCGCACCGCACCAGCGTGCCGTCGACCAGTAGCGGCAGTCTGCTGAGCCGTGCCTGCCGGGGCGGCGGCGTCGCCGTGTAGGCGAGCGGCCCGTCGACGACTGTGCCGACTGTGCCGTCTCTGCTGTCCATAAGTCGCACCTCGCCGGTGTCCACGCGGACCAACCGGTACCGCTCGCCACGGCCCTCGCAGCGGTCGAGCACGGCGACCTGCTCCGGCGTCGCCAGCCACACCGCGTGGTCCTCGGTGTTGCCCGGCAGCGCGGCGAGCGTCGCGGGCCGCTGGTCGTCCACCACGCGCAGCCCGCTGGCCCAGACCGCGGCGATGCCTGTGCAGCGGGCGTGCAGCAGCACGGCGGGACCGGGCAGGCCGAGCGTGTGCCGCAGCCACGTCAGCTTCGACGGGCACACGTTCGAGCCGTAGCAGAGGACCGGCACGCGGTCGGCAAGCGGCGCCGCGTCCCGGGCGGCGAGCCAGTCGTCCAGGTCGGGGCCGTCGGTGAGTCGCCAGCCGGCCGGGTGGGGTGCGAGCCCCCACCCGGTGGCGTCGTCGTGCACGAACGAGCCCGCCGGCCGGCGCCCCGGGTAGGGCACCGACGGGTAGTCCTCGTCTGTGAACATGCGCCTCGCGTCAGGTAAAGACACGTGTCCGACTGTGTCAGAGCCTCGGTAGCTGCTGCCATGGCGGCGCGATGATGTAGGCGACGCCACCGGGACCGCCGGAGATGCCGCCGGAGGCGTTGACGCGCTTGGTGCGCAGCCAGATGTTGGCGAACTGGTCGCGCTTGTAGACGTTGCGCACGGCGTCGTTGCTGCTCGACGCGGGGTCGTTCGCGATGACGTCGCCGTTCTCGGTGAAGCCGACGACGACCATGATGTGGCCGGACGTGCCGTAGCCGGCGCCGTCCAGCTCGCTGGCCAGGAACGACTGCGACGTGATCACCGGGATGCCGGCCTTGACGAACTTCTCGATGTCGGTGAGCGAGGACAGGCGCGTGATGTGCCCGTTCAGGCCGTAGGACGCGGCGTAGGCGGTGTTGAAGGGCCAGTTGCCGGTGCCGTCGTAGTCGTGGTCGTAGGTGAAGCGGGCGGCGTGGTCGACGGCCGGGTCGGCGATGCTCGGGTCGACCCAGGCCAGGTCCTTCTTGCTCGGTTTCTTGCCCCAGTACTCGACGACCATCTCGGTCGAGGTCGGGCTGCACCACGCCTCACCGCCGCCGCCGTACTGCGGGTACTCGCCGGAGTGGACGTTCTGCGAGTAGCGCGGCACCGGCAGCTCGGTGCCCCACGCGCCCGCGGTCGGGCCGGCGGGGACGGTGAAGCGGTCCGGGATGGCGGAGGTCATCGCGCCGACCATGTCGAGCTTCGGCGTGCGGTGCGTGCCCTTTTCGCGGTAGAGGGTGACGCGCAGCTGGTAGCTCGAGATGGCCTGCTCCGCGACGAACGTGTCGACGTCGATGTAGCCGACCGGATCCTCCTGGTTCGGGATCGTCGTGCGGATGATGTCGGTGTCGCCAAGCGCCCAGCGGCCCATCGTGTACCACTGGCTGACCGTGCCGCCGCTCGTGCGGCCCTGCATCTCGACGTCGAGCCAGGTGTCGTCCGGCGTGCTGGCGTTCCAGGAGGCGACGAGCTGGGTGGCGTCGAAGCCCTGGCGTTCGGCGTGCTCGACCGTGCCGACCGGGCGGGCGATGACGAGCCCGCCGCCCAGCGACGGGCGCAGGCCCTCGGAGCGGCCCTTGAGGAAGTCGAGGGTGGATCGCCACTGGTGGAAGTTGGTCGGCGCGTCATTCGGCGCCGAGTGCTCGGCCGGCGCCGGTACGGCGGACAGCGTCATGACGAGTGCGGCGCCGAGGCCGGCGGTGAGCGCCCTGGCGAGGCGGGGGTATGCGCGCATGGTGAGGATTTTCGCGCTTGAGCCAGGGTATGTAAACAGTTCGCATACCCACGATGTGCACCGGCCGTCCCGCGAGTCCAACGCTCACACCCCGCGTGTCCAACACTCAGGACCGGTGAGTTGAACATTCGCGAGCACCTGACGCGGTCGCGAATGTTGAACTCACGTGTCACGAGCGTTGAACTCACGTGTCACGAGCGTTGGACACGCGGGTTCTGGGTGTTGGACACGCGGGGTTTGGGCTGGGGCCGGTGGGGCTAGGGCAGGTCTTCTTCTTCTAGTTCTTTTATGAAGTCGGACCAGAACTGTTCTACGCAGCGTTCGTAGCGGATGCCCAGCTCGATCGTCTTGAGCTGCCAGCGGTCCGCGAAGTCGACGATCTCCGCGCGTTGCTCCTCGTACGCGGACGCGCGGCCCTGGTGCGACTCGTGGCGGTCGCGGGCGAGCTGCATCAGGTCCTTGCGGGTGCCGAAGTTCAGGAAGAACAGCTTCAGCAGCCCCAGGTCACGCACCTCGGTCTGCTCGTCGGTCGGCGACGACAGCCACTCACGCAACGCCTCGCGGCCAACGGGCAGGATCGAGTACGTCCGGCGCCGCCGGCCGCCCTCCTCCACCGACTCGCTCACGTACCCGTCCGCGACGAGGCGCGCCGGCTCGTCGTACAACTGGGAGTGCGCGAACGCCCAGAAGTTACCGATGGTGTTCGCGACCCACTGTTTCAGGTCGTAGCTCGTCGCCGGCGAGTAGCTCAGCATGCCGAGCACGACATAGGACGTCGCGGTCAGCTTCCGCGGCCTTGGTTCCGGCACGCGGCCGACGATACCGATCCTCGCCGGCCGGTGCCGCCCATTTGGCCTACCCCCTACGGGTTATCACAGCACCGCTTGGCTCTGCGTAACCCTCGCCACCAGGCGTTTCTCGTCATCCAGAACGTCGGATTCGACTACGATGATCCGCCGTCCGACATGCAGCGGACGGGCTACCGCGGTGGCGTGTCCGCCCTTCACGGCACGCAGGAAGTTCGTCTTCGACTCGATCGTCGTCGTGCCGGCCGCCCCTTCCGGCAGGTTCAGGAACGCGCACCACGCCCCGACGTTGTCCGCGAGCGCCATGATCGTGCCGCCGTTGAGCGCACCACCGACCGTGCACAGCGACTCCGACCACGCGACCCGACCGCGCACCTCTTCAGGTGTCGCGGACAGCGTCTCGATACCCAGCGTGGCCGCGAACGGGACGAACTCGTGGATCTGAGCCGTCACGACAGGTGGCTGATGTCGAGCGACCCGTCCGCCACCGCCGCACGCAGCCGCTTCTTGTCGAACTTGCCGACACTGGTCTTCGGCACCTCGTCGATGAACGTCCAGTTCTCCGGTAGCTGCCACTTCGCGACCTTGTCCGCGAGGAAGGTCTGCAGGTCGGCCGGGGTGGCCGACTGACCTTCGCGCAGCACGACCGCCACCAGCGGCCGTTCGGACCACTTCTCGTCCGGCACGCCGATCACGGCCGCCTCGGCGACCGCGGGGTGCCCCATGACCGCGTTCTCCAGGTCCACCGACGAGATCCACTCGCCGCCGGACTTGATGATGTCCTTCGAGCGGTCGGTGAGCCGCAGGAACCCGTCCGGCGTGATCGTGCCGACGTCGCCGGTGCGCAGCCAGCCGTCCGGCGAGAACTTCTCCGAGCCGTCCGCGCCGGCGTCGATCCGGTAGTACGAGGCCGCGACCCACGGCCCGGCGCACTCCAGCTCGCCGACGGACTCGTTGTCCCACGGCAGCTCGTTGCCCTCGTCGTCGATGGGCCGGGCCCGCACCGACGCGGGGAAGCGGCCCTGCAGGATCCGGTAGGACCACTCGTCGTCGGCGGACAGCCCGGCGGGCGGCCGGGACACGCTGCCGAGCGGCGAGGTCTCCGTCATGCCCCACGCGTGGATGATCGTCACGCCCAGCTTGTCGAACGCCGACATCAGCGCGGGCGGGCACGCCGACCCGCCGACCACGGCGCGGCGCAGCGGCGCCAGGTCCTGCGGCTTCTGCTCGAGCAGCGCGAGCAGGCCCTGCCAGATCGTGGGCACCGCGCCGGCCATCGTCGGCTTCTCGGCGGCGATCAGCGCGGCGAGCGGCTCGGGCTGCAGGAACCGGTCCGGCATGATCAACGACGCGCCGACCATCAGCGCCGCGTACGGCAGACCCCACGACATCGCGTGGAACTGCGGCACGATCACCAGTGCCCGGTCCTCCTGCGCCAACGCCATCGAGTCGGTCATGCAGACCTGCATCGAGTGCAGCCAGATCGAGCGGTGCGTGTACACGACGCCCTTGGGGTCGCCGGTGGTGCCGGACGTGTAGCACATGGCGGCCGCGGCGTTCTCGTCCACGACGGGCCACTCGAACTCGTCGGACTGCTCGGCCAGCAGGTCGGCGTAGGAGTGCACGGTCACGCCGTCCGGCGCGGTGAGTGTGCTCACATCGCCGTTGACCACCACCACGTGCTTGACCGTCGTGAACGTCGGCAGGACCTTCGCGAGCAGCGGGACCAGCGTGCCGTCCACCAGCACCACGTGGTCCTCCGCGTGGTTCGCGACGAACGTCAACTGCTCGGGGAACAGTCGGATGTTGAGGGTGTGCAGCACCGCGCCCATCGCCGGCACCGCGAGGTAGGCCACCAGGTGCTCGGTGTTGTTCCACATGAACGTGCCGACCCGCTGGTCAGCGGTGACGCCGAGGCCGCGCAGGGCGTTCGCGAGCTTCGCCGCCTCCTTGCCGACCTCGGCGTACGTGCTGCGGCGGGACTCGGTGCCGTTCCAGGTGACGACCTCGGCGGTGGCGTGGATCCGGCTGCCGTGGCGCAGCAGGTTGCCGATGGACAGTTGACCGTCCTGCATGGTGCCCAACATCGCTGTTCAAGCTCCCTGTGGCTGGTGGCGTGTTTGCTGCGAAGAGTAATGCCGGATCGTCACCTGTGAACATGGGTAACGCTGCGTTGTGGAGACGTAGCGAAGGAGCGTGCGCCGTCTGGACTGAGGAGCGCGCGCAGGCGCGCCAGCGCCGAGCACGCGACGAGGGAAGACGGCGTATTAGCGACTGAGCGGAGTGACCAATTCGACACAGACACCCAATAGGTGTGTTACCTGGGCTTTCAGCGCGAAGTCTTCGCGTGTCGCGCGTATGTTCACGGACGTTGATGTGTTTACTGGCAGCGGCGCCGCGGGGGAGACGTCCAGGTAGATGGGGACATCCGACCCGCCGCGGACCAGCCAGAAGTCGAGCAAGGAAGGATCACCACGGTGGCTCTGCCCACGTTGACTCCAGAGCAGCGCGCTGATGCGCTGGCCAAAGCTGCGGTGGCCCGCAAAGCGCGCTCCGAGCTGTTGGCATCGATCAAGTCCGGTGAGCGGACCATCGCGTCGGTGCTCGGGAAGGCGAAGGAAGACAAGACCATCGGCAAGACCAAGGTCGCCGCGCTGCTCAAGGCAGTGCCGGGCCTTGGGGCCGTGAAGGTCGCCGCACTCCTCGAGCAGACCGGCATCGACCCGGACCGGCGTGCCGCCGGCCTCGGCGACCGCCAGCGCTCCGCGCTGATCGACGCGCTGAACTAGTAACCCGTACACAGGGCCCGCGAGCACGTCGCTCGCGGGCCCTGAACGTGTTCAAAATCCTACTCGAGAGGGAGTTTCCCGGACCGGGCTGATGGGCATGATGAAGAGGTGACCAACACTCTTGGGCTCATCGCGGACTACCGGCCAGGCTCCTTCCTGCTCACCTCGCCGAGGCGTGCGCTGCTGGCCGGCGGCGAGCGGCACGTCGTCGCCGAGCGGGACCCGGACGAGCTCGCGGCCAGGGTGACCAAGCTCCTCGTCGACTCCGACGTGCCTGTCGCGGTCGGCGCGCTGCCTTTCGATGACGACGCCGCCCCGCACGTGGTGGTGCCCGACCGCGCGACCTGGTCCGGCCCGATCGCGCCGGGTGGCCGCCGCGCCGGCATCGGCTCCGCCGTGTCGGTCGAGCCGCTGCCCTCCCGCGCGGGCTATGCGGACAGCGTGGCCGCCGCCGTCACCCGGCTGCGTGCCGGTGAGCTGCGCAAGGTCGTGCTCGCGCGGTCGCTGCGACTGACCATGGCGGCGCCGGTCGAGGTCGGCGCGCTGCTCGCGAACCTCGTGGCCGACAACGCGACGGGCTTCACGTACGCGGTCGACCTGCCGACGGACACCGGCCGCCGCACGCTCGTCGGCGCGACGCCCGAGATGCTGCTGTCCCGCACCGGGCCCACGGTCGTCGCGAACCCGCTCGCCGGCTCGATCCCGCGCGACCACCAGGACCCCGCACAGGACCGGGCCGCCGGCGCGGCGCTGCTCGCGTCCGCCAAGGACCGCGACGAGCACCGGGTGGTCGTGGAGGCGGTCGCCGAGGCGCTGCGGCCGTTCTGCCGGACGCTCGACGTGCCGGCCGAGCCGTCGCTGATCAGCACGACCGCCGTGTGGCATCTGTCCACCCGCATCACCGGCGAGCTGCTCGACCAGGGCATCTCATCACTGCGGCTGGCGTGCGCGCTGCATCCGACGCCGGCCGTGTGCGGCACCCCCGTCGACCGGGCCCGCGCCACGATCGCCGAGCTGGAGCCGTTCGACCGCGGCTTCTACGCGGGGGCGATCGGCTGGTGCGACGCCGCGGGCGACGGCGAGTGGGTCGTCGGCATCCGGTGCGCGGAGCTGTTCGAGGCGCCCGGCGCGCGGCCGACCATGACCCTGTACTCCGGCGCCGGGATCATGCCGGCCTCACAGCCGAACCTGGAGGTCACGGAGACGTCCGCGAAGTTCCAGACGCTACTGCGCGGGATGGGCCTCCAGCTCGACCTGACCTGAAAATCGCGTTCCGTCGATCACTTACGGGGATCTACGCCCGGCGAACCGGCCATCACATAAGGTAGTTGGCTAGTCGAGTACCTGGGGCGGCATGCGTCGAGTGGTTCGCAGACGAACACTGCTGCGTGGGGCCGCGCTCGTGCCCCTCGCCGGTGTGGTGGCCGGTTGTGGTGACCTCGCGCGGACCGCGGGCCTCGGTGAGTACGTACGGGTGGCGGTCCCCTGGAGCGCTGCCGAGCTGGCCGCGTTCAGTCGGGTGCTCGACCGGCGCGGCACGCGTGACTACGAGCTGATCCCGCTCGGCGACGACATCGGCGCCGCGCTCGGCGCCAGGGCCGGTGGCCGCCCCGACCTGGTCGCGCTGCCGCAGCCGGGGAAGCTGTCCGGCAACATCGAGAGCCTCGCGAAGCTGACCGACGTCGTGTGGCACCCCCGGTACGACGAGATCTGGCCGCCCGCGACGGTCGACGGCGCGCACTACGCGCTGCCGTTCAAGCTCGCGCACGCCTCGGTCGTCTGGTACCGCAAGCGTTTCTTCGCCGAGCACGGGCTGACGCCGCCGACAACGTTGGCCGAGTGGCTCGCGCTCAACGAGGCCGTCATCGACATCGGCGGGCCGGCGCCGCTCGCGCTCGGCGGCGCCGACGGGTGGTTCCTCGCGCAGTTCTTCGAGAACGTCCTGCTGCGGTCGTTCACCGAGACGTTCCGTGAACTGGCCAGGCCGCACGACGCGCGGCTGTGGGACAGCGCGCCGGTGCGGTCGGCGTTCGAGATGGTCGCGGACATGTGGGGCCGGGCGCGGGTGCTGTCCGGCGGCGCGAACCGGGCGCTGGTGCAGCAGTTCCCGGACGCGGTGCTGGAGGTGTTCCGGTACGGGCGGGCCGTGATGGTCCCGGCGCCGGACTTCGCCGAGTCGGTGATCCGCCGGTTCGCCGGCCTCGACGACGTCGCGACGTTCACGTTCCCCACCGGCGACGGCGGCGCGGCGCCGCTCGCGATCTCCGCGGACCTGCTGGTGCTCAACCTCGACGCGTCCCCCGACGCGGCGGGCCTGATCCGCTACCTCGCGACACCGGACGCGCCGGTGCCGTGGATCAGGGACACCGGCGGCTTCATCGCCGCCAACCCGCTCACCGACACGAAGCACTACACCCCGACGCTGCTCAGGCTCGTGAAGGAGCTGGAGGACAGCGAGATCGAGTTCGGGCTGGCCGACCGGCTCGGCAGGCTCGGCGGCAGCGAAGGGCTCCAGCGGGTGCTGCAGAACCTGCTGCGCGGGATCGCGGCCGGGGTGACGCCGTCGGCGGCGGCACGGACCGCGTGCGCGGCGATGGTCGACGCGAAACGCCGGACCGGGTGAGCATGGACATCGAGACGGAGAAAGGGCTGCGGCTCGAGGTCACCGGCCGGGAGCTGACCGGGCCACTGCGTGCCGCGGAGCTGAACGGGCGACGGCGCGGCCGGCCGCACTGGGGCAACTTCCTGCTCGGGCTGCCGGCGGGCCTGCTGCTCGCGCTGCTGATCGTGCCGATGGCGTGGACCGTCGGGTGGGCGTTCCGCGCGGACCTCGCCGACCTGTTCACCGACCCCGGCGCGCTGCGGTCCGCGTGGCACAGCGTCCTGTGGATGGGTATCGCGCTCGTGCTGATCGTCGTCGGGTACGTGATCGCCGTGCTGAGCCGGCAGGTCGGCCGGCTGTGGCGGGTGCTGCTGTATGTGTTGATCCTGCCGTTCGGCGTGTCGGCCGTGGTGTCCGGCGCGGTGTTCCGGTTGGTCTTCGACCCGAACCCGGAACGCGGCATGGCGAGCGCGTTGTTCGGCGGCAGCGTGACCTGGCTCGGGCCGGACCTGATCTGGTGGGTGTTGGCGTCCGCGTTCGCCTGGTCCTGGCTGGGTTTCGTGGTCGTGCTGTTCCGTGCCGGGCTCGACGCGACCGGCGGTCCTGGGTTTCGGCTCGGCCGGCTCACGCTGCCCCGGCCGGGGCCGGTCACCTCGATCGTCGTGCTGACCGTGCTGGTCGCCGCGATCCGGGTGTTCGACCTGGTGCTGATCGCGACGCCGGGGTCGATCCAGGACGACGTGGACGTGATGGGTCTGCACTGGTGGCGGATGACCTCGCGCGGCGACGATCCTGGCGGACCCGCACTGCTCGCGGTCCTGCTGTTTCTGGTGGTGGCGCTGGTCGCCGCGGCCGGCATGCGGACCATGCGCCGCCCGGAGCAGATGGAGCTCCTGCGGGCCGGTCTCACCGCCACCACGGCCGGGACCGCGCCGCGCTGGTGGGGCCGGCCGCTCGTCGTGCTCGTCGGTCTGCTGTGGCTACTCCCGATCGTCGTGCTGGTCGCGACCGCGTTCCACAGCCCGGCCGCGGCCGGGTCGCTCGGCTGGTGGCACCTGACGGGGCTCGGGCTCGGCTCGTTCGCCGAGGCGGGCGCGACGTGGCTGTGGCCGGCGGTCGCCGGCAGCCTGATGATCGCCGGGCTCGCGACCGCGCTGGTGCTCGCCGCGGCCGTGCCCGCCGCGTACCTGCTGACCTGGGTGGTGCCGCAGCGGGTGTCCCCCGTGCTCACGGCCGTGCTCACGATCCTCGCGGTCGCGCCGGTGCAGATGTACGCCGGGCCGCTCGGCGACCTGTTCGCCGCGCTGGGCCTCGTCGGTTCCCGCGCGCCGCTCGCGCTCGTCCACGCGGCGGCCGGGCTGCCGTTCGCGACGCTCGTGCTGCGTACCGCCTTCCTCGCCGCGCCACGGCGTGCCGAGGACGACGGCCACCCGTCGTTCGACAAGATGTGGCGCCGCGGGCCGTACCGGACCACGCTCATCGCGGTCGTGGTGCTCGAGTTCGTGTTGGTGTGGAACGACTTCATCGTCGGGTTCCTGGTCAGCGGGCCGGGCACCAGCCCGCTGACGCTGCTGCTGTGGGGCGAGGCCCGCCAGTTCGGCACGTCGGCCGGCACGGTCGCGGCGAGTGCCGTGGTGTCCGCGCTGATCCCGGTCGTGCTGCTGCTCGCGACGTGGCGCAAGGTCGTCGTCGGACTCACCGGCGGGATCGCGCGGTGAGCGAGCCTGCGAGCGAGGGGACGCCGTGAGTGATGGACCGCCGGACCGTCAGTGGATCAAACAGTTACGGCTCGCGCTGTTCACGGTCGTGACCTGGTTCGTGCTGAGCATCATCGGCGAGCTGATCGGCAACCAGGCCAACAACACCGCGGCCGGCCAGACGATCGGCCACTTCGTGCTGCTGGTCGCGGTCGTCGCCGTGCCAGGGTTCCTGGTCGGGTGGGCGGTCCTGTCGATCCGGGAGCGCAGGCGCAGGCGCGGCCCGTTGGCCGCCGACGAGACCCCGCCCCTGTTGCTCGCCCCGCCGACCTGGCATCGGCGGCAACCGTTGGTGGACCGCGAGGACGAGGTGTCGGCGGCCGTGCGGGCGGTGTGCGCGACCGGCGTGGTCGCCGTGGTCGGGCCGCGCGACATCGGCACGTCGGCCGTCGGACAGGCGGTCGCACAGCGGCTGATCGACGCGTACGGCGGTGACGCCGGCAAGACCTTCAGGTTCGACCTGCGCGGCCGTTCGGCGAGCGAGCCAGACGATGCGACCGCGACCGCCGGCCGGGTGGTGTCGGTGTTCGGCATCGACGAACCGGCCGACGACACCGAGGCCGTGCTGGCGAGCGTCGCGCGCGAGCTGGTCGTCGAGTTCCGAGAGTCCGGCGGCACGCTGATGCTGGACAACGTGACCACCTCGGAGCAGGTGGCGTGGGTGGTCCGGGAGTGGCCCGGCGACGGGCCGCGGCTGGTGATCGCGGGGGAGATCGCGATCGGCGACGTCGTCGAGGAGGCCAGCAGGGTCGAGGTCGGGCAGCTTGGCCTCGAGCACCTGCGGGAGATGTGGCACCGCGAGCTGGACCCGCCGGCACCAACACGGCGGCTGTGGGACCGCCTGCGGCCGAGGCCCCCGCGGCCCGACGACGAGCCGGACGGGCTGGACGAGCTGTTGGGGGCCTGCGTCGGCAGGCCCCGTGCGCTGAAGGCGTTCGCGCAGGAGGTGCGCAGGCCGGGCAGCACCGTGACGCTCGCCGGGCTGCTCGTCGAGCTGCGCAAGGACGGTCCGGTGGACGGCCCACTCGAACGGGTCTGGCTCGCGCTACTGGAGAACATGCGGGCGGGGCTCACCGACGACGCGGAGCGACTGCTCCCCGCGCTCGCGCAGCTCCCGGTGACCGGCCTGACCAAGGGCGCGGTCACCGCGATGCTCGGCGTTACCGGCGAGCCGGCCGCGTTGGAGGAGCTGCGGATCCGCAACCTCGTTGAGGAGGCCGACGGCCGCTACCGGCTGCCGCAGGAGATCCGGCGCGTGATCCGGCGCACCACCGGGACGACGGACCGCAAGGCGGTCGCGGCACGGGCGGTGCCGGCGCTGCTGAGGTTCTACGCGGAGTTCGCCCGCGACTGGGTCGCGCGCCTCGACACGTACCCGCGCGACGCGGCCGCGTGGTTCCGGGTGTCCGAGCAGTCGTTCCGGCCGTTGTTCGGCGGCGCGTACCTCGAGGACGACAAGCTTCTGAGGAAGGTGCTCGACTACCTGTGCACGATCGCCGACGCACTGGAGCGCTGGTACGTGCGGGAACGGCAGTCGAGCGGGCTGTTCGCCGTGAGCTCCGGGCTGCACAAGCTGGTCGAGCGCGTCGGCCGGCACGACCTTGCCGCGCTGACCGCGATCCGGATGGCGGTCGCGGACCGGATGGCCCGCCGGTTCGGCGCGGCCGCCGCCAACCTCGACGTCGCCCGCACGCACATCGACCAGGTGTCCGACCCACGGGTGCGTGTCGAGCTGGACACCCGGGAGCGGGTCGAACGCACGTTGCTCCCGCTCGACAGAGCCGACCGGGCGGCTCTCGACGCGGCGCCGGACCTGCTGAGTGAGCTCACGACCCGCTCGCCGACCGTGTACATCAACCGGGCCGCGCTGTGCCTGGCGCGCGACGAGCTGAACGGGGCGCGCGACCACCTGCGGCGGGCCGAGGAGCTGGCGCAGGAGCTCGGTGACCACGGCAGCCGGGCGCACAGCATCGAGCTGCGGGGGGTGGCGCTGTCGAAGGTGGACCTCATCGAGGCGATCCGCCTGTGGCAGGTCGCGCGCGCCACGTTCGCCGGCATCGGCGAGGACCAGGGCGAGGCGCGCTGCCTGCAGCACCTCGGCTCCGCGGCGGTCATGGACCGGTGCGCGGCGGGCCAGCTTCTGCGCGGCAGCCCGGAGCCGCTGAGCGAGCGGGAGGCGGCCGAGATCGCGCTGAGCCACCTCGAGCGCGCCAAGGCGTTGCGCGTCGGACAACCGAACACCGAGCTGCTAGACCACTACCTCGGACTCGCCCGCAGCCGCCTGGATTAGCCCAGGTAACCAGGTCGTGATGGGTGCGTTGGGACGGTGGCCGGTGCCCCGAAGGGCCCCTTCGGGGCGCTCAACGCCCTGAAGGTCACCTTCAGGGCATCGTCCCAAAGGTGGCCTTCGGGGCGTGCCGGCCGTGAAGGAGTCTCAGCCCAGTCCGGCTATCAGCTCGTTCGCGTCGTGCTCGGTGACCTTCGGCGCCTCGGTCGCGAAGACGGCGACGCACGCCCGGTAGTCCGGGCCGGCGTCCAGGTCGGTCAGGTGCGCGTTCGGCGCGTCCACCTCGGCCGCCTCTGTCGCGACCACCCTCGGCGGCTCGTCGTGGCCGCTGAGCGTCACTTTGGTCATCCCGAGCGACATGCCCTTGCCGGTGGCCTTGAGCACGGCCTCCTTGCGGGCCCAGTAGGTGAAGAACGCCCCGCGCCGCTGTGCCTCCGGCACCGCGCCGAAGACCGTCAGCTCGGCAGGCGAGAACGCGATCCCGGCCAGGTCGTCGACCTCCGCCGCGCGGACTTCCTCCACGTCGACGCCGACCGGCGCGCCCGTGGTGACGGCGAGCACCACCCGGTCGCCGGAGTGCGAGATCGACACCTCGAGCGTCGAGCCGACGACTTTCGGCTTGCCGTGCGGCTTGCCGCAGTCGAAACACGAACTGTCCAGCTCGACCGCCGCCGGCTCGATCGACAGGCTGGTACCGGCCACCGCGCGGATCAACGCCCGCCCGGTGAGGAACCGCAGCCTGTCGATCTCGCGGCGGTAGTTCGCGTAGCGCCCGCGCTCGATCTCGTCGAGCATTCCCAGCAGGCGCGGGGTTTCGGCAGTCGGCCGGGCCCACCACACGTCGCATCGCATGCCCCGATCATGCCGCGCCGAACGCACGCTTGGCTGGTACCCCCATGGAGTTCTTGTGCGGACTGCTCCAGATGGGGCCTTGCGTCCTGGTTACCGTCGGGTAATTTAGCCGCATCCGTCGTGCCTCAAGGAGGAGGAGCGTTGCGCCGCATCGTCAGCTTCGTGCTGCTTGGCCTAGGAGTGTTCGCAGTGGCGCTCGGGCTACTGCTGCGCTTCTACGCATACCCCCAGTTGGCAAAGGTTCCGCTGGACAACGAGTCAACCTCCGTCGCCGAGGGTGACGGGATCACGGCTCTCGTGATCGAGACCGTCGACGGCGCACCCGTGCCAGAGGTGCGCAAGAACCTGAGCCTGACCTCGACCACCTACGTCACCGGCGACCTGACCGCGCCGGAGGTCGTCACCGACGGCGACGTCGCGGTGTACGTCGAGGCGATCAAGACCGTGGACGACACGAGCGGCATCACGATCACCGCCTCCGTGCGCTCGCTGTGCATCGACCGGCACACCAGCGAGTCCGTCGCGCCCTGCGAGAACCAGTACATCGAGCAGGAGGAGGGCAAGCGGCAGACGGTCAACCGGAACGACGTCCAGCAGCCCGGCCTGTCCTTCAAGTTCCCGTTCGCCGCGGAGCAGCGCGACTACCAGTACTACGACCTTTCGGTGCACAAGTCCGTCAACGCCAAGTTCGACGGCGAGGAGACCATCCAGGGTCTCGACACGTACCGGTACGTCATGACCGTCCCGCCGACCAAGATCGCGGACCGCGAGGTGCCCGGCTCGCTCGTCGGGCAGCCGGACGAGCCGAGCGTCGAGACCGAGATGTACTACCAGGTCAAGCGGACCGTGTGGGTCGAGCCGGAGACCGGGATCATCATCCTCGGCAAGCAGGAGGGCAAGCAGGAGCTGCTCGCCCCCGGCGAGGACCCCGGCGAGGGCACCACTGTCTTCGAGGGCACGCTGAAGTTCAACGACAAGACGCTCAACGACAACGTCAACAAGGCGGAGGACAACAAGTCCAAACTGAACCTGTTGACGACGTGGCCGATCGTGATGTGGATCGTCGGCGGAGTGCTGATCGTCGTGGCCGTGGTGCTGCTGGTGGCCGGTTTCGGCCGCGGCGGGCGCGGCTCCGCCGGTGGCCCGCCGCCGCGACGGCGGCAGACCGTGGGTTTGGCGCGTTAGCGGCCGCGCAGCACCAAGACGAGGTTCCAGGAGGCGAGCTCCCGCAACAGCGGGACTCGTACAATCCACAGCGCCCACCAGGGATGATATCTCGGGAGGGCGCGGACAATGGTGGCGTGCTCGGTACGGCGGGCCCAGCGGAGTGCTTTTCCGATGGTGAGGGCGAACAGGCTCTCGCCGAACTTGTTCTTCGGTTCGCGACCATTTTTTCGGACATAACGACGGCGGGCGTAATAGCCGCCGAGGAAATGCCATGGCGCGGTTTCGTGGCCGCCCCACGGCGAGAACCACGGGGTGAACGAGACGAATACCGTGCCGCCCGGTTTCGTCACCCGGACCATCTCGTTGAGCATGGCGACCGGGTCGGCGACGTGCTCGAGCACGTTCGACGAGTAGCAGACGTCGACGGAACCGGTCTGAACAGGCAGTTCCGTGCCGCTGGCACGCACCATGCCCGCGGCGGGGGCGCCCCGGGCGGACAGTTCGCCGACGTTCGGGTCGATGCCGAAGTAGGTCGCGCCGGCGCCGCGGAACGCGTCCGCGAAATAGCCGGGACCGCCGCCGACGTCGAGTACTACTCGGCCGTTCAGCGGAGTGTATTCCGATATCTGGCGGACCGAGTCGGCCGCGAGGATCTGGTAGAAGTGGTCGGGATCGGACTGTTCCTTGAGAAAAGCGCGGAACAGTCGTATCGATCTACCCAGAGTAGCGTCCCGGGCCGGCCGGATACCGATTTCTGAATCGGTCATACCTACCATCGGGGGTTTCGCTTTCGTCGATAGTTTGTTCCACTGTACCGGCCGGTAACCTATCATCCGCCGAGCGGAGCTATTCATGAGTCGCCCCACGGTACTGCTCGTGAACTGGCGCGACACCCGTCATCCGGAGGGCGGCGGTTCGGAGCGCTACCTCGAGCGCATGGCTCACGGCCTCGCCGACCGCGGCTACCGAGTGACGATCCAGTGCGCGGCGCACGCGAACGCGCCGGCCGACGAGATCGTCGGCGGGGTGCGGTTCCGCCGCCGTGGCGGCCGCCTCTCGGTGTACCTGCGCGCCTTGTTCGCGGTCGCGACCGCGAAGGCCGACGTCGTCGTGGATGTGCAGAACGGCATGCCGTTCTTCTCCCGCCTGGTCGCGAGATGTCCGGTGCTGGTGCTCGTGCACCACGTGCACCGCGAGCAGTGGCGCCCGGTCGTCGGCCCGGTGCTCGGCAGGCTCGGCTGGTGGATCGAGTCGCGGCTCGCGCCCCGGCTGTACCGGAACTGCCGCTACCTCACGGTGTCCGAGGTGACCCGTGCCGAGCTGGCGCGGCTCGGCGTCGCCGCGTCGCGGACCACGGTGGTGCACAACGGGATGGACGCGCCGCCGCGCACCATGGCCGACCAGGACCCGGATCCCACGCTCGTGCTGGTCGGGCGGCTGGTGCCGCACAAGCAGGTCGAGCACGCGATCGACGCGGTGGCGCGGCTCGCGGAGCGGTGGCCGAAGCTGCGGCTCGAGGTCGTCGGGAACGGTTGGTGGCTCGACAACCTGCGTGCGCACGCGGCGCTGCGCGACGTGCGGGACCGCGTCACGCTGCACGGCTGGGTCGACGAGCAGGACAAGCACGAGATCATCGCCAGGGCATGGCTGCACGTGTGCCCCTCGGTCAAGGAAGGCTGGGGCATCGCGATCATGGAGGCGGCCGCGCACGGCGTGCCGTCGATCGCCTACCGGGACGCCGGCGGGGTCGCCGAGTCCATTGTGGACGGCGAGACCGGCCTGCTGGCGGCCGACTTCGACGACTTCGTGCGCAAGGTCGACCGGCTGCTGCGGGCCACCTCCGCGCGTGCCGCGATGGGCGACGCCGGCCGTGCGTGGGCGGCGACGTTCGGGTGGGAGCGCAGCGTGGACGCGTTCGAGGAGCTGGTGCGGGAGTCGATGACGTCCCGGGATCGCGTTTAATGCCGGATGTGAGTTTTGACGAGGTGCGTCGCGACTGGACGAAGCTCGGCGAGCACGATCCGCTGTGGGCGGTCTATGTCGCGGCCGACAAGCGTGGCGGCAAGTGGGATCCCGAGCAGTTCCTTGCCACCGGCCGCGAGGACGTCGCGGCGGCCGTCGAATGGCTGTCCGCGTTGGGCGTCGGCCCGCGCTGGGCGCGGGTGCTCGACTTCGGTTGTGGCGCTGGCAGGTTGTCCCAAGCGCTCGCCGAACACGCGGACGAGGTGGTCGGCGTGGACGTGTCGCCGCCGATGCTCGAGGTGGCGCGGAAGCTGGACCGTAGCGCGGGCAAGTGCCGGTTCGTGCTGAACGAGACGTCCGACCTGGCTCAGTTCGCCGATGACAGCGTCGAGCTCGTGTACTCCGAGCTGGTGCTGCAACACCTGCCGGCCGAGGTGATCGACGGGTACGTCGCGGAGTTCGTTCGGGTGCTGCGTCCCGGCGGCGTCGCCCTGTTGCAGTGCACCACGCGTCCACTGTGGACGTTCAAGGGCACGGTGTGGCGGCTCGCGCCGGGGTGGCTGGTGCGGCTGGGGCAGCGCAAGCTGCTCGGTTACCCCGCGCCGATGCGGATGACCCGTTACGCGCCCGCGCGGCTGCGGTCAGTGGTCGCCGCGCGCGGTGGTTCGGTGTTGGCGACACGCACGGTCGACGACCGCGCGACGCACTGGCGGTCGACGCGATACGTCGTTACGGCGTCGAGCCGTAGTTGACGGAGTCGCCGCCGGAGCCGCCGGACTTCACGCCGTTGTTGTTCGGGGCCGACGGCTCGTCGAGGTTCACGCCCTTGTCCGGCGCGGATGCCGAGGAGACCGCGAAGGTCACGCCGGTCGCGAGCCCCAGCCCGACCAGAATTGCGGCGACCACGCCGATCACTTTCCCCACGGCTTACTCCCGATGACGACGATGCAGGGTTGTCAGGCTACCGGCCGGTAATGCCAGCCACAACAGGCTGAACAGGATCATTGCTAGTGCGACCAGATCGGCGACGACGACCGGCGGTCGCGGTGGGCCATCCGGCCCAGTGTCGACTGGGCCGGGGACGCGGTAGAGGGTGAGCCACTCGCCGTCGTAGACCTTCTTCAGTCCCTCGGTGTCGGTCCGCCCTGGCGTCCCGTGCTCGACGAGCACCCAGCCGATGCCGAGTTCGCCCAGGTCGGCACCGTTGCGGATGGCCAGCGCGCGGGGGTCCTCGCCGGCGATCGGCTGTCCGTCGACGAGGAGCGTGTCGTCGATGACGGTCGGCCGGGGCAGGAAACGCGGCGCCGGGTCGAGCTGGGTGCGGTCGTCGTTCCAGGAGAACCGGCGGAACGCGGAGAACGGTTGGGTGACGACGTCGCCGGGGCGGGGGTCGTCGGTGAGGATGTCGCTGACGTGCTGCCAGTCGGCGGGGTAGTCGACGGCGTGCAGCTGCCCCCATGCGGCGCCGGCGAAGTCGGGCATGATCGCGATGGGCAGCACGGCCGCTATGAGTGCCTTCCTACCGGCTTTCTCGATGGCCAGTGCGAACCCGATGGCCATGGGCAGCGCCCACCAGGCAACCCACTTCTGGGAGTCGCGCAGCAGTCCGCCGCCGGGGATGTGCTGCACGGTCCAGCCGAGGAGCTCCGCGCCGCCGGGCAGTGTCGGCAGGGCGGCGACGAGCACGCCGAAGGCGCCGAGCAGGGTGAGCGCTCGTCCCGGGCCGCCCCATCTCTGTAGCCCGAAGAGTGCGATCGCGACGGTGGCCAGCGTGAGGATCGGGACCAGGGGGTTGGCGCGGCTGGCAGGCGTGACCTCCGCGTTCCAGATGCCGCCGAGGCCGAGCAGGCTCATGACGGGCCCGCCCCAGCTCTCGGCGCGGGCGGCGAAGGCGGTCACCCCGTCGGCGGCGGAGAGCCCACCGCCCGGATGCAGGACGGACGGCACCCACCACGGCGCGTTGAGCACCACCGCGACGGGGATCGTGAGCTTCAGCCGTCGCGGTCCGCCGGCGACCATGGCGGTCACCGAGGCGAGAATCCCGCCCGACGGAGTGAGTACGGCGGGCGCGCAGGCGACGACCAGCTTGGCGAGGGTCTTGGTCTCGCTGCGCGCGGCCAGGACGATCCACGGCAGCGTCGCGTAGGCGACCAGGTAGGGCCAGTGGCCGATGAGCAGGCGCTCGGCGAGGTAGGCGGTCCAGCCGTAGGCGACGGCCGCGACGACCCGCGTGGCCACCGACTCGGTGGGGACGACCTTCGCGGCGCCGAGCGGCCCGAGGATGAGCGCGGCGAGCAGGATCGCCTGCTGGACGAGGTCGCCGGGCACCAACGTCGTCGCGAACCCGATCACCGCATCGGCGGGCACGGAGCGAGGTAACGCCGACCCGAGGCCGAACGAGTCCGGCAGCAGGTACTGCCGAGGCGCGAACACCATGTCGTAGGTAAGGACGAACCCGCGCCCGAGAAGTGGCGCGAGCACGACGAGCGCCATGCCGACACAGACACCCGGCACAACAAGCCGCCGCACCGAAAGCTCCACCCGAAGATCCCACCACACCGGCGTGGCCTCCGGCCCCCTCGAACCACGCTACCCGCTACCCCCGACAATTCCGGCCGCCCAACCCCGAGTTGTCCACACCCCCTCCGCGTGTCCAACACCCAGACCCCGCGTGTCCAACACCCAGGACACGTGAGTTGAACACTCGCGACCACCCCGCCCACCGCGAGCCCCCCAGGTAACCCCGCGAGTCCCCGTTTCAGAACGTGCGAGTTGCCGGTTCGCGAACGTCCCGAAACGGCAACTCAGGGGTCGCGAACGGGAGACTCGCGGGTCTTGAAAGGGCGACTCGCGGGGCTTGAGTGTTGGACTCGCGGGTTTCTTGCTCGTTACGGCCTTCTTCTGTTGGGTGTTTAGCTGCGGTGCCTCGGCTACAGTCAGCGCCCGTGACCGGTGCCGTCTCTGAGGTTCGGCAGGCCAAGGTGTCCGCGCTCCTGGTCTCCGGCGCGGTGGCCGGCAACCAGGCCGCCGCCTACCTCCTCAACGTCCTCGCCGCCCGCCTTCTCGTGCCCGCCGCCTTCGGTGAGCTGGGGTCGCTGCTCGCGGTGCTGGTGGTCGGCGCGGTGCCGGCCATGGGCATGCAGACCGTCACGGCGTTGCGGGTCGCGCGGACGAAAGGCGGCCACGGCGAGCTGCTCGCGCTCGGGCTGACGACCTCCGCCGCGATCACCGGCGCCGCCCTGCTCGCCGCGCCGCTGCTGGTGGTGCTGCTGCACCTCGACAGCGTCTGGCCCGCGATCTTCCTCGCGCTCGCGTTGACGAGCATCACCCTCACCGGCCTCTTCTACGGCATCCTCCAAGGTCAGGGCCGGTTCGCGGCCATGGCGGGACTCCTCCTGGTCGACGCGGTCGGCCGGATCGGCGGCACCCTCGTCGGCCTGCTGATCGCCCGCGACGCGACCGGCGCGCTCGCCGGCGCGGCCGTCGGCGCGGCCGTGGTCGCCGCCGCGGGCTGGTTCGTGACCGGGCGGACCCGACCACGCAAGCACCACGTCGGCCACGTCAAGGACGTCCTCCACGCAGTCAGCGCCATGCTCGCCCTCGTCCTGCTGGTCAACCTCGACCTCGTCCTCGCGCGGCACTACCTCCCGGCGCACGACGCGGGCGAGTACGCGGTCGGCGCGATCGTCGCGAAGATCGCCTACTGGCTGCCGCAGGCCGTCGCGATCCTCGTGCTGCCCCGGCTCGCGAGCGCGGCGGGCCGCCGCCGCATGGTGCCCATCGCGCTGACACTGTGCGCCGCGCTGGACGCCGTCGTCATCGCCGGCACCGCGCTGCTCGGGCCGACGGTCGTCGCGGCCATCGGCGGCGCCGACTACGCCGACAGCGGCATCCCGGTCTGGCCGTTCGCGCTGGTCGGGTCGATGCTGTCGCTCGTCCAGATCCTGTTGTACTCGCGGATCGCCAGCAACGACCGCAAGTCAACGCTGCTGATCTGGCTCGCCGTCGCCGTCGAGATCCTCCTCGTCACGATCTGGCTGAACGGCGCGCTGACCCAGGTCGTCACGGCCGCCGTGGTCGCCACCGCCCTGCTCGTGTGCGCCGGCGCGCTGGTCGAGCTCCGCTCCCGGCGCGAACCAGTCGACGCACCCGGTGACGACGGCGGCCGCGGCGAGTAGCAGCAGCCCCTGCGACACCGACCCGTACGCCCACTCCTGCCCGTTCCCCAGCACCCGGCCGCCCACCGCGACCACGCACGCCAGCGTCGCGCCACCGACGGCGAGCCACTTCGCCGCCGGCGGCCACAGG
>Ga0193717_1000318_pt1 | contig 34888 bp, 43 predicted proteins | sample U2c2metaG_FD_145900 | JGI IMG/M metagenome (GOLD analysis project Ga0193717, IMG submission 145900) | Soil microbial communities from a riparian zone of the East river system, Colorado, United States - U2c2 | ecosystem: Environmental > Terrestrial > Soil > Riparian zone | place: USA: East River... | reverse complement strand
GCTGGTGTCGCCGACCACACCGACCACCGCGTTCAAGATCGGGGAGCGGGTCGACGATCCGGTGGCCATGTACCGCTCGGACCTCTGCACGATCCCGGCGAACCTGGCCGGCACCCCGGCCATGAGCGTCCCGGCCGGACTGTCCGGTGACGACGGTCTGCCCGTGGGGCTGCAGGTGATGGCGCCCGCGCTGCGGGAGCAGCGCATGTACAAGGTGGCGGCGGCCTTCGAGGTCGCGGCCGGCTCGCTCGTCAACAAGGTGCCGTCGCTGGAGGTTGTCCGATGACCGTCGCTACCCCGGACGTTCTCGACTACGACGACGTACTGTCGCGCTTCGATCCCGTGCTGGGGCTCGAGGTGCATGTCGAGCTGAACACGCACACCAAGATGTTCTGCGGCTGCCCGACCACGTTCGGCGCGGAGCCGAACACGCAGGTGTGCCCGGTGTGTCTCGGGATGCCCGGCGCGCTGCCGGTGGTGAACCGGATCGCGGTCGAGTCGGCCATGCGGATCGGGCTCGCGCTCGGCTGCGACATCGCGCCGTGGTGCCGGTTCGCGCGGAAGAACTACTTCTACCCGGACATGCCGAAGAACTTCCAGACGTCGCAGTACGACGAGCCGATCGCGTTCAACGGGTCGCTCGACGTCGAGCTCGAGGACGGCACGGTGGTCACCGTCCCGATCGAGCGCGCGCACATGGAAGAGGACACCGGCAAGTCGCTGCACGTCGGCGGCGCCACCGGCCGCATTCACGGCGCGGACCACTCGCTGCTCGACTACAACCGGGCCGGCGTGCCGCTGATCGAGATCGTCACGAAGCCGATCTACGGCACCCGTGAGCGGGCGCCGGAGGTGGCGCGCGCGTACGTCGCGGCGCTGCGCGAGGTGTTGCGTGCGCTGGACGTCTCCGACGTGCGGATGGACCAGGGCTCGCTGCGGTGCGACGCGAACGTGTCACTGATGCCGCGTGGTGCTACGGAGCTCGGCACCCGCACGGAGACGAAGAACGTCAACTCGCTGCGCAGTGTCGAGCGGGCCGTGCGATACGAGATGACGCGGCACGCGGCGATTCTTGTCGCCGGTGGCGAGATCCTGCAGGAGACACGGCACTTCCAGGAGGCAACGGGCACGACGTCGCCCGGTCGCCGCAAGGAGACCTCGGAGGACTACCGGTATTTCCCGGAGCCCGACCTGGTGCCGATCGCGCCGCCGGAGGAGTGGGTCGAGAAGCTGCGGGCGACGCTGCCGGAGATGCCGGCGGAGCGGCGCAGGCGTATTCAGACGGAGTGGCGGCTGACCGACCTGGAGATGCGCGACCTGATGAACGCGGGCGCCGTCGAGCTGGTCGCGTCCACTGTGGACGCCGGCGCCACGCCGGCCGAGGCGCGTGCGTGGTGGGTGAGCTACCTGTCGCAGGAAGCGAACTCGCGCGGTGTCGAGCTTGGTGAGCTGCCGATCACGCCGGCGCAGGTGGCGAAGGTCGCCGCGCTGGTGGCCGCCGGCGACCTGACGAACAAGCTCGCCCGCGAGGTCGTCGACGGCGTGCTGGCGGGGGAGGGCGAGCCGGCGGACGTCATCGCGGCGCGCGGCCTCGCCGTCGTGTCGGACGACAGCGCGCTCTACGCCGCCATCGACGAGGCGTTGGCCGCACAGCCGGACGTGGCGGAGAAGATCCGCGGCGGCAAGGTGCAGGCGGCCGGCGCGATCGTGGGCGCGGTCATGAAGACGACGAAGGGCCAGGCGGACGCGAAGCGCGTGCGGGAACTGATCCTGGAGCGCTGCAAGTAGCAGTCGTGTGGTGATCCGGTCGGCGCTCGGACCTCGAGCGCCGACCGGTTGTCTGTCCGGACCCGCGCGGTTGGCTTGGCGCCCAAGGTCCGAGCGCTGGCCGCGCACGCACGCGACCTGATCGGCCCGCCCGCCGTCGGCACGTGCGGTGTGCCGGGCGGTTGGTTGCGCACGGCACGCGACTTGATCGGCTCGCTCGCGATTGGCGCGTGCGGTGTGGCCGAGCGCCCGGCTGTGCAGGCACGCGACCTGATCGGCGCGTGCGGCGTGGCCTCCGGCCCCCTTGATCCACGCTACGGCAAGGCACCGACAGTTTCGTCGCGGTGGCGCGACCGAGCGCCGGTTGTCCACAGCGAGCGAGTTGTCCACAGCACCCAGCGGCGACGGCCAAACCTGTCGGTCCTCCCGGGTAGCGTGGCAACCGGGGGCCGGAGGCCAACCCGCCACCGTGCACCCGCAGGGTTAGGACCAGCTCGAGACAGGCCCGCCCGCAGCAAACCCACAACCATGTTGTGAAAGGCGCCGTTCAGGGCACCCAGCGCCGTCAACGCGCCTTTCACAGCACGCGCGGGCCACGGGTCGCCTGCCGACCGGACTCGACCGGAAACAAACCGATCGGTCGCTTTCTCGTGGTGGGCGGGTGGGGCTGGCCCCACCACTGATCCGGTGGGCCGCCCCATACCGGCGCGACGCCGCGCCCGGCAGGGTTGTCCCGAAGCGGAAACCCTTGGCAGATAGGAAAACCTGATGCGTAGGACTCGTGTCGTCGCGGCCGTGCTGTGTGCCGGCATGCTGGTGCCCGGGGTCGCGGTGGCCACCCCGGCCGCCGCCGGCACCGTTGCCGAGCACCACGTCGGCAACCGTGGCGAGCTGGTGTCCGCGAAGCTGATCACGCAGCTGAGCCGGCAACAGGTCGCCGACTACCTGGCCGGCTACGAGCTCGACCCGTCGGCCGCGAAGAACGGCGTCGACCTGTATCTGGTCACCTACCGGACGGTGGGGGTGGCCGACCGGCCGACGACCGCGAGCGCGCTGACCGTGTTGCCGCGCACCGAAGCACGCACGGTGCGGACCGTCGCGTGGCTGCACGGGACGCGGGCGTCCCGCGCGGAGACCGGTTCGCTCGAGGAGAACCTCGACCGCGGCGCCGCCGTCCTCTTCGCCGCGTCCGGGTACGCCACGGTCGCGCCGGACTACCTCGGCCTCGGCGTCGGGCCGGGGAACCACCCGTACATGCTCTCGAAGCCGACGGCCACGGCCACGGTCGACGCGCTGCGCGCCGGCCGCACGCTGGCCGCGCGGCACGGCAAGCGCCTCGACGGCCGCGTGCTGCTGACCGGCTTCTCGCAGGGCGGCCAGGCGTCGATGGTGGTGGGTCGCGCGTTGCGGGACTCGTCGGAGTTCGAGGTGCGTGGCATCGCGGCGATCGCCGGCCCGCACGACATCCGGGGCGAGGAGCTCCCGGCCGCGCTGGACGGCCGGCTCAACGGCGTCAGCGCGGTGATCTACCTCGGCTACGCGATGACGGCGTGGCACCGCTATTACCCGCTGTACGACTCGCCGTCCGACGTCTTCCGGGCTCCGTACGACACGGTGGCCGAGGGCCTGTTCGACGGCTCGCACTCGGAACCGGAGATCGCCGCGGCGCTGCCCGGCACGCCGCAGGAGCTGTTCACCGACGAGTTCCTGGCGACCCTGGCGCACCCGACGGGCACCCTGAAGCGAATCCTCAAGGAGAACGACGACCCGTGCCAGTGGCGTCCGACGGTGCCGGTTCGACTGTTCGCGGGCACCGCTGACACCGACGTGGTGCTGTCGAACTCGGAGAGCTGCCGGACGGACCTCCAGGCACACGGCGCCCGCGACGTGAAGCTGGTCAACCTCGGCGCCGTGGACCACTTCGGCTCCGCGAGGACCGCGCTGCCACAAACCCTGGCCTGGTTCACGACCCTGCGCTGAAGCCTGGGCATGGTCCTAGTCGGGGCCGCCGCTGCCCGGCCCGCCGGACGCCGCGATCACGACGGCCCGGTCGTCGCTCGACACCGGTTTGCCGCCGTCCTTGTTGACAGTGCCGGCGACCGCGACCTTGTCGTTCACCAGGTCCAGCCCGCCGAGCAGCCCGAAGCCGTCTTCCTTGTCGAGCATGATCTCCGGCTTCCCGGAGAACGACCCGTCCTGCGCGATCGGCAGCCGCTGCGCGTTGCCGGCAATGGACATCACTCCGTCGGACATCGACGCGCACCCGGCGACCCCCGGCCGGTCCGGCCACGTCCACGCCGGCGCGGCCAGCGGCTTGCCGAGGTCCAGCAGGTACAGCGCGTCCTGGTTCGCGGCGCGGTCGGTGACCCACATCCGCGCCCCGTCCGGCGAGCTGCACACGCCGCCGGGCGACTTCAGCCCGCTCGCCACCACCATCGACCCGACGGTCGGGTTGCCCTGCGCGGGCTGGCCGGTCGGGTCGAGCCGCAGCACCTTGCCCGCGAGCGAGCTCAGGTCGCCTGCCGCACGCGCGTCACCGGCGTCCCCGGTGGCCAGCAGCAGCGCGCCCCGGTGGTCGAGCGCGAGCGCGCCGCGGTTGCCGGTCTGCCCGCGCGGGATGCCGGTGATGATCGGCTTCGGCACGTCGCCAGGGGCGATCCGCACCAGCCGGTTGTCGCTCGCGGTCGTCACGTAGGCGAAGATCAGTTGGTCCTCGGCGTAGCTGGGGGAGAGCGCGAGGCCCGTCAACCCGCCGTCGGTGCTCCCGTCCACCGGCACGGTCGCCACGAGCACGGGGTCGGAGCCCTTCTTGACCCGCAGGATCCGGCCGCTGCGCCGCTCGCCGACCAGCGCGGTCGGGTCGGCGCCGTCACCGGGTAGCGCCGCGACGGCGGCGACCGTGTCCATGCACGTGCCGATGACCGCCGGGTTGAAGTCCTTGCAGCCGTCCGGCGGCGGGATCTCCGACGGCTCCTGGCCACCCCCGCCGCCCCCGCCCGGCGCGCCCCCGCCGGGCGCCGACGGCTCCGGACCGGCCTGCGGGGTCAGCTGCTCCTGCGGCTTCCAGTCCTGCGGCTGGTCGTTGAACGAGGCACACCCCGAGGACAGCAGGACGGTGCCGATGACGGCGCCCGCCAGCACCACTCGCGACCTCAAGGACATACCCCAACGCTAGGTCCCCGCCCGTGAACCTCGGGTAAGTAGGGTGCCGGGCGTGACGATCACCGTGCTGGTGCCCGACGAGCAGGGCGAGGCCGCGCTGGCCGACGTCGACGGGGTGACGGCGGTCCGCTACGCCGCCGACCAGCCGCTGCCCGCCGCTGCGGCGCACGCCGAGGTACTGGTGCCGGGGTTCCTCGTCGAGGCGGACCCCGCCGCGTTCCTCGCGCGGCTGCCCCGGCTGCGGCTGATCCAACTGCTCACGGCGGGTGCGGAGAACTGGGTCGGCCGCGTCCCCGACGACGTCATGCTGTCGGTCGCGCGGGGCGCCCACGGTGGCAGCACGGCCGAGTGGGCGCTGTCCGTGCTCCTGGCCGTCTACCGCGACCTCATCCCGTTCGAGCGGGACCGCGCCGACCGGACGTGGCAGCGGCGGCCGACCGAGACACTGCAGGACAAGCGGGTGCTCGTGCTCGGCGCCGGCGACCTCGGCACGCAGCTAAAACGCAGGCTGACGGCGTGCGACGCGCACGTGACGCTCGTCGGGACCACCGCCCGGGATGGCGTGCGCGGCATGGCCGAGACGCCCGACCTGCTCGGTGACCACGACGCCGTGGTGCTGATGGTGCCGCTCACTCCGGCCACCACCGGCATGGTCGACGCCGCGTTCCTGTCCAGAATGCGGGACGGCGCGGTGCTGGTGAACGCCGCCCGCGGCAAGGTCGTGGACACCGACGCGCTGGTCGCGGAGCTGTCCGCCGGCCGGCTGCGGGCCGCGCTCGACGTCACCGAACCGGAGCCGCTGCCCGCCGGCCATCCGCTCTGGACCGCGCCTGGCCTGCTGCTCACGCCGCACGTCGCGGCCAGCGTGCACGACTACCAGCGGCGCGGCTACGCGGTGGCCGTCGCCGAGATCGCGCGGTTCGCGGCCGGTGTGCGACCCCACAATCTGGTACTGGGCGACTACTGATCCGGAGGTTTCGCCTCATCCGTTCGGCCGATGCCCTACCCTCCGCTGGGTGAGCACAGACGACAGCCGCCCCCAGGCGGGCGGCTACTCCGACACGTACTCCTCGACCCCGCAGGGCGCGGGCTCGTCGTCGTTCTTCGACGACGACGACTACTCGAGCGCCCAGACGACGGTGCTGCCCGGTTCGAGCTACGACGCGCCGCCCGACAGCGACAACACGGACACCGTCGACGAGACGCCGACACGGAGATCCCCGGAGTGGCACCGCGGGCTGGACTTCGGCCTGCTCGTGCTGCGGCTGGCGATCGGCGCGTTCTTCGTCGCGCACGGCACCGACAAGCTGTTCGGCTGGTTCAACGACGGCATGGGCATGGAAGGCACCCGGCAGCTGCTGAGCGGGTACGGCTTCACCGAGGTGGGCACGCTCGCATGGGTCACCGCGCTGAGCGAGACGGTCGGCGGCGTGCTGGTGATCCTCGGCCTGTTCTTCCCGGCCGGCGCCGCGGCCCTGCTCGGCGTGATGGCCAACGTCATCGTCGTCAAGGGCGACTGGAACCTGTTCCTCGGCGACGTCGAGCTGGAGATGACCTACGCGGTGGCGGCGTTCGCGCTGCTGTTCACCGGCCCCGGCCGGTTCGCGCTGGACCGGCACACGCACTGGTGGCGCAGGGCGCCCGTCTACGGGTTCGTGTTCCTGATCATCGCGGCGGGTCTGACCGTGGTCACCCTGGTCGTGTTCCGCTGAGCCGCGTCAACCACACTGGCGTACGTGCCATCCGCGCAACCTGACGGAGACGTCGCCCCCATCGACGGCAAGCTGCCCGAGTCCGCACTGCGCGGCCTCGGGCAGCGCCCGTTCGGGGTGTACGTGCACGTCCCGTTCTGCGCGACCCGCTGCGGGTACTGCGACTTCAACACATACACGGCGGCCGAGCTCGCGTCCTCGCCCGCGTCCCCGCAGTCCTGGTTGGATGGTCTGCGCGGCGAGCTGACCATGGCGGCGTCGGTGCTCGGGTCGCCGCCCGTTGCGGACACGGTGTTCGTCGGCGGCGGCACTCCGTCGCTGTTGGGCGCCGCCGGTCTCGCCGACGTGCTGTCCGCGGTCCGCGACGCGTTCGGTCTCGCCGCCGACGCGGAGGTGACCACGGAGTCCAACCCCGAGTCGACGTCGCGGGAGTTCTTCGCCGGGATCCGCGCGGCCGGCTACACCCGCGTGTCGCTCGGCATGCAGTCCGCGGCCCCGCACGTGCTCGCGGTGCTCGACCGGACCCACACGCCAGGCCGTGCGGCGGCCGCCGCCCGCGAGGCCCGCGCGGCGGGGTTCGCGCACGTCAACCTGGACCTGATCTACGGAACGCCGGGGGAGCGGGCCGACGACCTGACGGCGTCGCTGGACGCGGTGCTCGAGGCAGGCGTCGACCACGTCTCGGCGTACGCGTTGATCGTGGAGGAGGGCACGGCCCTTGCCAGGCGCATCGCGAGAGGCGACCTGCCGGCGCCGGACGACGACGTGCTCGCCGACCGCTACGAACAGGTCGACGCGGCATTGTCGGCCGCGGGTCTGCACTGGTACGAGGTGTCGAACTGGGCGAAGGAGCCGTCCGCGTGGTGCCGGCACAACCTGGGCTACTGGCACGGTGGCGACTGGTGGGGCGCGGGCCCCGGCGCGCACAGCCACGTCGGCGGGGTGCGCTGGTGGAATGTGAAGCATCCGGCCAGGTACTCGGAGCTGGTGGCGCGGGGTAGCTCGCCCGCCGCCGCCCGCGAGACGCTGTCGGCGTCGGACCGCCGCCTGGAGCGGATCATGCTGGAACTGCGCCTGGTGGACGGCCTACTGATCGACGTGCTGGACCCGGACGCGCAGGTCGAGGCGCGGGCCGCCGCGGCGGAAGGCCTGCTGGACCGCGACGCGCTCGCGGGCGTCAACGGCCGTTTCGGCCGCTGCGTCCTCACCCCGCGAGGCCGGCTGCTCGCGGACGCCGTGGTACGCAGACTCACCTAAGAGCTGTCCCGTGGATCTTTGTGCGAAGGTCCGCGCCTGACCAACAGTTACCTCAGGGGAACGTGACGACACCCAGCCACTAACCACCGGCGGTCCGCACCGTTCGCCGGCACGCGACCAACACTTTAAATTCCGGGGAGGCGGACTAGTCCTTCGGGATCAACCCGGCCAGCAACCGGCCGATGACCTGGGCGAACTCCGACTTCAGCCGCGGCTTCTCCGACTCCTCGGCACGGGCCAGAGCCTGCCCGGCCGCGCCAAGCATGGAGAACGCGATCCGCGTGGTCGTCTCCAGCGGCGTCGGCTCGATGTGCCCGCCCTCGATCAGCGCGTGCACGTAGTGCTCGATCAACCCGTAGGCGAACTTGGTCTCCAGCTCCTCCCACCGCTCCCACCCCAGCGCGATCGGCGCCTCCTGCCAGACGATCCGTCCGTAGACGGGGTCGGCGCAGATCTCGAGGAACTCGTTGAGCGCGAACAACGCGCTCTCCCATGCGTTCGCGCCCGCCGCGCCCGCCGCCGCGGACCGCTCGACGGCCTCGGTCTCCAGCTTCTCGAAGACCGCCTCGAACAGCGCCTTCTTGCTGCTGAAGTGGTGGTAGACGGCGCCCCGCGTGGCCTGGATGTCCGACGCGACGTCCTCCAGCGAGGTGCCGGTGAACCCCAGCGTCGCGAAGCGGCGGGTGGCCGCGTCGAGCAGTGCGGTCCTGGTCGCCTCGGAGAACTGGTCGCGCCTGCTCTTCACGGTTGACATGCGCCAAGTATTACACATACGCTGTGTATGTTACCAACGCGGAGTAGGTGAGATGCCATGTCAGGGGCCTGGGAGCGGACGCATCGGCGGTACGACCTCGTGCACACGGTGCTCGACGAGGTGGCGAAGTCCGGCTGGCCGGTGGTGCCGGCCGCGCTGGGGAAAGAGATCGACGAGGAGTTCGGCGACTTCGGCACGTTCCTGCGCGACGTGCAGCGCCGCTGGTACCAGACCTTCGACGCGCGGCTCGACGACCTGTTGGAGAACCCGCCGGACGACCTGGACGGCGCGGTTCGCGACCTGTGGCGCGACCTCGACCGCGACCAGCTCGCGGCGCGAGTCCTCCTCGACGGGCACGCCACGCACCCCGCACTCGTCGCCGGCGACGCCGGCCACCGTCGCTCGCTGCTCACCGCAACGGGCGTCGACCAGGCCGAGCTGCGCACGCCCGTCGCGCCGTCGCGTGGCGTGAAGCCGGCTCGCTGGTGGCGGCGTAGCGTCGCGCTGAGCCGGTCGACGGCCTGAGGCGGGGAGTGTTATGACCGAAACCGAGCTGCTCTACAACCCGTTCTTACCCGGCTTCACCGACGACCCGTACCCGCACTACCGCCGCATGCGCGACACGGACCCGGTGCACGAGCATCCGTTCGGCTTCTGGTTCGTGTCGCGGTACGACGACGTGGCGGCGCTCCTGCGGTCCGGGTTGTCGGTGGAGGATCGCAATCTCGCGGACGGCCCGGTGGCCGACCAGTACCGGGAGCTGAACAACACCGGCGGCACGATGAACCTGTCGATGCTGGACCGCGACCCACCCGACCACACTCGGCTGCGCAAACTGGTCACCAAGGTGTTCACGGTGCGCGCGGTCGCCGCGCTGGAGCCGATGGTGACGCGGCTGGTCGACGAGTCGCTGGACCGGATCGCCGACGGCGGTCAGGTCGATCTCATCGAGGAGCTGGCGTTCCCGCTGCCGTTCGCGGTGATCTCGGAGATGCTGGGCACCCCGCCGACCGACCACGTCCGGCTGCGTGAGCTGTCCGGCACGCTGGTCCGCTCGCTCGAGGTGGTCACCGACCCGGAGCTGCTGCGCGCGATCTCGTCGGCCGAGGTCGAGCTGTCGGAGATGATGCGCGACATCATCGTGTGGAAGCGCGACAACCCCGCCGACGACCTGCTCACCGCGCTCATCGCCGCGGAGCACGACGGCGACCAGCTCAGCGACGACGAGCTGGTGGCGCAGGTGCTGCTGCTGTACGTCGCCGGGCACGAGACCACGGTCAATCTCATTGGCAACGGGGTCCTCGCGCTGCTCCGCAACCCCGACCAGCTTGCGCTGCTGCGGTCCGCACCGGAGCTCGCGGGCAACGCGGTGGAGGAGTTCCTGCGCTACGACAGCCCGGTGCAGCAGTCGCGCCGGATCAGCGTCGCCCCGCACACCATCCGCGACCGCGAGATCCCCACCGGCGCGTTCGTGGTGGCCTGCCTCGCGTCGGCCAACCGCGACGAACGGCACTGGGGCCCGGACGCGGAGCTGCTGCGCATCGACCGCGAGGAGGCACGCGGGCACGCGAGCTTCGGCGGGGGCCCGCACCACTGCCTCGGCGCGGCCCTGGCCCGCCTGGAAGGTCGCCTGGCGATAGGCCGTCTGGTGACCCGCTTCCCGAACCTGGCACAGAACGGCGAGATCGAGTGGAACGGCCGCCTGAACCTACGCGGCGCAGCCAAACTCCCCATAACCACATAACCCGCGTGTTCAACACCCAGAACAGGTGAGTTCAACGCTCAGAACCCGCGAGTTCAACACTCACGCCCGGTGAGTTGAACACTCACGACCCGCGAGTCGCACGTTCAGAACCCGCGAGTTGCCGTTTCGCGACCGGTGAGTCGACCGTTCGGGTCACTGTGTGGCGGCGCGGACCAGGCCCGACTCGTACGCGGCGATGACGAGCTGGGCGCGGTCCCGCGCGTCCAGCTTCGTCAACAGCCGACTCACGTACGTCTTCGCCGTTAACGGACTGATCACCAGCCGTTCCGCCAGCTCCGCGTTGTTCAACCCGCGCCCGATCAACGTCAACACCTCGCGCTCCCGATCGGTCAACACCGCGAGCGCGCCAGGCGCCGGGTCCGGCTGCCGCAGCACCCGCCCGATCAACGCCTGCGTCGCGCCGGGCGACAGCAGCGCCTCACCACCCGCGACGGTTCGGATGGCCGCGAGCAGGTTCGCCGGTTTTGTGTCCTTCACGAGAAACCCGCTCGCTCCCGCCCGCAACGCCGCGACGACGTTCTCGTCGCTCTCGAACGTGGTCAGGATCAGCACCCGCACACCTGCGAGCCCCTCGTCGGCCGCGATGGTCGCCGTCGCCGCGATCCCGTCCACACCGGGCATCCGGAGGTCCATCACGACGACGTCGGCCCTGGTGTCCCGCGCCAGCCGCACGGCCTCCGCACCGTCCGCCGCCTCGCCGACGACGTCCATGTCGGGCGCGGACCGGACCAGCATCGCGAACGCGCTGCGCACCAGCTCCTGGTCGTCCGCCAGCACCACCCTGATCACGCGGGCACCGTTGCCACCACTCGAAACCCACCCTCCGGCGCGTTGCCGACGTCGAGCCGCCCACCCACCGCGTGCGCCCGTTCGGTCATGCCCACGATGCCGTACCCGCCGCGTTCGTCGCCGGCCACCACGCCCCGCCCGTCGTCGCTGACCTCCAGCCGGACCTCGGCGTCGGCGTAGTCGACGAGCACCCGCGCCGACCGCGCGCCGGCGTGCTTCACGACGTTGGTCAGCGCCTCCTGCGCGATCCGGTACAGCGTGACCTCGACACTCGACCCGAGCGGCCGCCGCGCGCCACGCGTCTCGATGTCCACCGGCACTCCCGCCGCACCGGTCACGGAGGCCAGGTCGCCGAGCCGGTCGAGGCCCGGTGTCGGCTGCCGGTCGTCGACCTCGTTGCCCCGCAACACATCCAGCGTCGTCCGCAGCTCCGACAGCACCCCGCTGCTCGCGTCCGCGACCGTGTGCAGCGACGCGGCGATCGGTGCGAGCGTCGGGTCGTCGGCACGTTCGTCGAGCAGGTGCGCGGCCACCGCGGCGTGCGAGTTGATCACCACGATGTTGTGCGCGAGGACGTCGTGCAGGTCGCGTGCGATCCGCAGCCGTTCCTCGACGACCCGCCGCTCGGTCGACTCCGCGAGGTAGGCCCGGTGGATGCGCACCGCCTGCCCGGTCACCAACGCGACCAGGAACCAGCCGAGCGGGCTGATCACCTCGGTGCCCGGCGGCCGGTCCTGCGTCAGCCCGACGGTGAGGAGCACGGCGAGCGAGGTGATCCCGACCGCGACCAGCGCCAACAGCCGCGACGTGCTGGCCGACACCGTGTAGATCAGCACGACCGCGACCGGCAGCGACGCCTCGTGCGCGTAGTCCAGCCCGTGGTAGACGATCTCCACCGGCACGCACGCCGCCAGCGCGGCCACCGGAAACCGCCGCCGCACCAGCACCGGCAGCGTGGACAGCACGATCAGCACCACACCGAACGCGTCGACCCGGTTCCCCTGGATCCAGTGCGGCGGCAGCACGAGGACGGCGAACAGGGTCACGACCAGCAGCGCCGCCGTCAGCAGCACGTCCTGTCGGGCGACCGTCCCCGCCGTCCTCATCGCTCAGCTCCGTCCAGCGGTGACCGGCACCGGCTCGTCGGTCGACGGCGTCCGCGTGCGGCCGGGCCACCACAGCCACCGCCGCAGACCCACGATCAGCGGCGCCACCAGCGCGGGCGCCACGAGCAGAGTCTGCAACAGAACCCCGAGCGCGACCACCACACCGATCTCGACCATCGGCACGAACGGCAGCGACGCCAGCACCCCGAACGTCGCGGCGAGCACCAGACCGGCCGACGCGATCACCGGCCCGGTCGCCTTTACCGCGCGCCGCGTGGCCTTCTCGGTGCCGACCTCACCGCGGTCCTCGGCGATCCGCGCCACCAGGAAGATCGCGTAGTCCACCCCGAACGCCACCAGGAAAACGAACGCCAGCACCGGCATCGTCGGCTCGGCCCCCGCGAACCCGAGCACGCCGTCGAACACCAACGTGCCGAGCCCGAGCGCCGCGAGGTAGGACAGCACCACGGCAACCACCACCAGCAGCGACGCGACCAGCGCCCGCAGCAGCACGAACAGCACCAGCAGTACGACGCCGAGCACGATGGGGATCACCAGCCAGGTGTCCCGCGCGCTGGCCTCCTCGATGTCGACCCGCTCCGCGCCGTCGCCGCCGACCAGCGCGGCCGGAGGCAGTTCGGCACGCAGGCGCGTGACGACCGCGGCCTCGCGGTCGCTGTCCGGCTCGGCCGCCGGTATCACGTCGACGAAGGTCCAGCCGTTCCCGGTGCGACCTGGGCGTACGTCCGCGACCCCTGCCATCCCGTCGGCCGTGGCGACCACCTTGTCGACCTCGTCGGTCGGCGTCGCGACGGTCAGCGGCCGGCCGCCCTGCCCGGGATAGGCCCGCGCGAGGGTGGCGAACCCGGTGACGGACTCCGGTGTGGACGTGAGCGAGTCGGCCTGACGCAGGTCGGTGGACAGGCTCGCGATGCCGATGCCCAGCGCGCCGAGCACGACCGCGGTGATCGCGGCGGTCCGTACGGGCCGCGCGAGTGCCCGCTCCCAGATGGCGCGCTGTGCTGGCGGGGTGCTGCCGAGCGCGGGCACCCTCGGCCAGAACACCTTGCGCCCCAAGGCGGTCAGCACCGCGGGGAACAGCGTGAGCATGGTCAGCAGCGTGGCCGCGATGCCGACCGCGCCGATCACGCCGACGCCGGAGATGTCGTTCATCTTCGCGACGAACAGGCACGCGAGCCCCAGCGCCACCGTGGACCCGGACGCGAGAATGGCCGGGCCGACACCGCGCAGCGCCGCACGCATGGCCGCGTGCACGTCGCCGTAGTGGCGTAGTTGTTCCCGATAACGCGCGACCAGGAGCAACGCGTAGTCCGTGCCGGCGCCGAACACCATCACGATCATGATCGACGAGCTCTGCGTGCTGATCGTGAAGCCGAACGCCTTGGCCGCCAGATACGCCGTGGCCATCGACAGGAACGCGGCCACGCCCACCGTCACCAGCGGCACCAGCCACAGGAACGGGCTGCGGTAGGTGAGGATCAACAGCAGCGCCACGACGAGGACGGTGATCAGCATCAACGTCGTGTCGATGCCCTCGAACACCGCGTCGATGTCGGTCCCGATCGCCGTCGGCCCCGTGACCTCGGTCGACAGGCCCTCGGGGCTCGCGTTGGTGACCGCGCGGACCCGCTCGACGAACGCGGCCGTGGCGTCCTCGTCCCCGGTGGCGGGCTGGCTGACCGAGTAGAGCAGCGCGGTGCCGTCCTTCGACGGGACCGGCGGCATGTCGGCGGTGAACTCCCTCGCGAGCGTGTCGTGCTGCCGCGTCACCGCACCGGTGTCCGCCTCCGTGAGGCCGCCGTCGCGGTGGTAGACGACGAGCAGCTCGTCGGTGTCCGAGCCGGGGATCCGGTTGCCGATGTCGTGCACCTGGGTCGACTCCGCGCCGGCCGGCAGCCGGTCGGTCGCGTCGTCGCTCCGCACCGAGTCCATCGAGGACGCGAGTGGGAACGCCACCGCGAGCAGCACGACCCATAACGCCATGGCGACCCATTTGCCGCGCCGCCCGGCGGGGAACGTGAACATGGCCAAACCTCCGTGTGTTGTGGTGTGCACACGGTGGCTGCTCGGCGGGGGTCGGGGCGTCCGGCCGAGGTGGACAGTTGGCTGTACTCCCGTGGTTGACTCTCTGACCTCGTCAGGAGACGTGATCGTGGGCTAGATATGGGACGGAGGGTACCGATCTCCGAGAGGTACCCCATGTCCAGTAGGACCACCAACGCCGCCGCCGACCCGACCCCGGACGACGTGTCCGACTACTACGGCCTCCCCTGCGCCCGCTTCGGACAGTGCGTCATCCCCGCCGACCAAGAGCGCGACCCGGCCCCCACCGTGTACGTCTCCGCGCACGGCGGCGGCGAGGTCGACCTCAGCGACCTCCGACTCAAGCTGGACGTGGCTGAGGAGTACGCGACGCGGATCCTCAACGCCGTCCGCTGGCAGCGAGCGCGGGACACCGAGCAGCGGCACACCGAGCTGAACGCGATGGCGGCCGGCAACGCGACCACCCACACGTGGGGCACCACCGACACCGGCAGCAGCGAGTGCGCCACGTGTCGCTCCCTCGTGTACAGCGAAGAGATCCTGCGGAACGGCGCGGTCCCGCTGTGCGGTGACCGGTGCCCTCTGTCCTGGCATGCCATCACCAGCAACTTCGGCGGCGAGCCACGCTCGGCGACCTGCTTCCACTGCAAGACGGTGTACCCGACCACGGTCGAGGATGGTGCCCGGTGACCGGCCGAACCGCCGTCGCGTTGGCGGGCATCGTTGCTGACTACGTCCTGAAGGGCATGCTCGGCATCCTCTACGGCGCCGCCTACGGGGTCGTCGGCTACTACGTGGCGGCGGGCATCGAGGCGACCGGCGCCGCCGAGTACTGGACGTGGACGTGGCTGCTCGCATGGGTCGCCGTCGGGTCCGTCGCCCTCACGTTGTGGACACTGCGCGTGACCGGACTCGGTGTCCGGGTGATACGCCAGACCGGGCGCCAGCGATACCACACCTGCACCCGCCGCCGGCAGAACGGATCGACGTCATGACTACCCGCCGTCTCCTCCCTGTGCTGCTCGGCCTCGTTCCGGTGGCGCTGGTGCTCTGGCTCGTGGTGTCCCTGGTGTCCAACGCAGGTCCCGACGAAGCCGGCGACAACCCCGAGGCTGAAGAGCAGTTCGTCCACGACGTCGAATTTGACCTGTTCGACTTCACCGAACAGGACATCTACGACCGGGTGGACGGCACGCTGAGCGACAGCAAACAGATCCCTGCCGAGGCGCGCGATTCGTTCATCGGTGCGGGGTACGCCATGTGCGACGGCCCGGCCATCAGCGCCTACGACAACCGGTTGATCCTGGCCGAACATGGGCTTGCCGAGTACGTGAGCGATTGGGTGTTCATCAACGCCGCGGCCAACAAGAACCTCTGCGGGTAGCCGCGCACGACAGACAGTCGGTCACACGGCCACGCCTGCCCACTTCGCGAACCCAGCAAGGGAGTCGGTGGCGCGCCGGTCTGCGGCCGCCAACGCGAGTACGGTCTCGCGAACGGCCGGGTGGTGACGGGTGTTGAACGGCGCTGCCTTCCGAGCGTGGTTGAGCTCGTCGAGGCAGCGGTCACGGTCGCCGTGGAGGAACCACGCGCGGGCCTGGTCGATGTGGTGGTGACCGAGACGCTCCGGCCGGCTGGTGTCGGTGAGCTGCACCTCGCCACCGCGGCGAACTGCCTCCGTGCCGTCCATGGCCTCGACCGGCAGTGCGCACCAGTGGACGTCGATGTTCAGCTCGGACGCGTCGATGCCCCGGTAGGCGGGCTGGTCGTTGTCCTCGGTGCGCCGGGCCTCGGTGATGTGCTCGTCGGCCCGGTCGAGGGCACCGGCGCGCGCTTGGAGCACGGCCGATCGCAGGTGCACCTGCGTGGCGACGGACGACGGCCCCGCAAGGTGCCCCTCGGCGCGCTGCAGCACGCGCAGACCGCCGGCGTAGTCGCCGAGCGCGAGGTACCGCGATGAGCGGTGGAACGCCGAGATGGCCACCCGGAGGGGGTCGCCAGTCTCGGGCGCTAGCTGGATGTGCCGCTCGGACGCGACGGCGGCGAGGTCGCCCTGCCGGAACCGGCCGGCGACAGTGGCGCTCAGCCGGTAGGCGTCGTGGAGTGCGGCGCGGGCCGGCTCGCCGTCGGTGCCTGGCTGGTCGGCGAGCGGGTACAGGTGGTGCAGCATGACCGCGAGGTCCGCGGCGGCGTCCGCGTACTTGGTGCCGGCGACCTGACGCGCGGCGACGTCGAGGCGTCGGTTGATGGCGTCGAGGGTGAGCGGGTCGCCGTCGGGTCGCGGGTCGTCCCAGGCGTCGACAGCGGCGCGCAGCTCGGCGAGCAGTACAGCCGTGGACTCTTCCGCCATCGGCCTGTCCTCGACGCCGTAGAGGTAGTCCCGGGACACCTTCAGTGCGCGGGCGGCGCTCGCCACGAACGCGGCGCTCGGCGGGGTCGTGCCCTGCTCCACCTGCTTCACCATCGACGTGGAGAAGCTGGCGGCTGTGGCCAGCTGGTGTTGCGTGAGCCCGCGCAGCTTGCGCAGGGCGGCAACCCGCTCGCCGACTCTCGTCGTGTTCTCCATACGCCCAGGGTGCCACGTCGACCGTTCGGGTGACGACTCCTGGCCTGTGACCTGCGGGTTGTCCCTTTGTTGTCCCTCCAGCAGCGAGAACGCGCTTAGTGTCGAGCCACTACTTACAGTGACAGGGTCGACGCGCCGGGGAGATGACCGCATGACCGCCACGCCAGAGCCTGACCGCCAGTGGACTCGTGAGATCCCGTGCGAGGACTCGTCGGGGCGGAAGCGTGTGATGGTCGTGGCCGTCACCGACGACGGCCGGGTCGCCCTTCATGCGCCGGCCGGAGAGTCCGCGATCCTGCGGTCTGGTCAGTTGCAGGTGCTTCGGGACGCGATCAAAGAGGCGCGTGACGAAGCCGCGGACCGCAACGTCGAGGGACAGCAGTCGTGACCGCCGACCTGGTGCCGTGGCTGCTCCTGGCCGGGGTGCTCCTGGTTATTGGCGTCGTGGTCGTGGTCGCGCACCGGAGGCACCCGTGAACGGCGCCGGGATCCTCATCTCTTTCAGTCTCGCCGTCGCGGTGCTGTTCACGCTGGTCGCCTGGTACGTGCAGCACAGCGAAGAGCAGTTCTACCGGAACGTCGCTGCGATCGTGCTTCGGAGCCGTACGCCAGGCGGCTCCGAGCAAACCCCAGGCGGGCGAGTCCCCCAGCCGCCGCCTGGGTCCCGGGCCGGGGTCGAGGCGCGCGGCGTGGTGGCTGCCGCGCCTCCCCCGGCCCCCTCCTCCCAGTCAGCTCCCAGCTTCTCCCAGGCTGGGAGTTCACAGACCCTGGTGGGTACGGCAGTCCCCCGACCTGGCGTACCCACCAGGCTCCACCAGGGCACGTCATGAGCAGCGACCCCACATGGCTGGTGTCGGCCTACGACTCCCAAGAACACGGCTTCGACGACCCCGACGCAATCAACTTCCTGGTCGCGCTGTGCTCGCACAGCCTGCCGCGCGCGAAGGCACTCAAGCCCGAGAAGTCACCCTTCCGTCGTGGCCGATGCATCACCTGCCTGCTCATCCACGGCGACCTCCTCGCCGAGCGGCACGGCGACACCAGGTGGGGCGAGTGATAGCGGAAGTGATCAGCGACCAGGAGGACGAGTGACACGCAAGGACTGCGGTCTATGCGACGGCGAAGGCGTCATCTACGACTACAGCCGGGCTGGTGACCCGTGCCCAGAGTGCAATGGCGGACGCTTCACGGCACGTGGCTCAGTCGGGTACGGGGTCAGCGAGGTCAGGATGCATGGCGGGAACTGCGCGGTGGTGGCGGTCCTGATGCTGGCCGGGATGACCGGGGCGGTGTGGACGCTCGTCGACGCCGTCATCTAGCTGGCCGCCCCGGACATGACGAAATCGGCCCCCACGTTCCTGAGCCGGGGAGAAAGGCTCAAGAGACGTGGGGGCCGACGTAGCTCCACCCCGGTGAAGGGTGGACCAGGGTGAAGCGGCCGAGGGTCAGCCGCCAGCGAGCCCGGAGCCGAAGTCGCCCGGCTGGGAGTGTGCGGACAGCGTCCTGTTGGAGTTGTCGCGGGGGTCAGCGACCGGGGTCACCAACGGCTCACCCTGGCCCGCGACACCGAACGCGGCGAGCGCCGTCCCGACCCAGGCGAGCACGCCGGGAACCGCACCGAGCAGACCGGTGACGGCGTCGCCCTGCGCGGCGGTGAGGATGCCCCAGCCGGCGGCGGCGGTGGCGGCGGCGGTGAGGAACCCCGTCCACTTCGACACCTGGGCGGCGATCGACTTCAGGGGGAAACGGGTGGAGATGGTCATGGTTCAGTTCCCTTCGGGATGGGGTTCAGGCCGCCTGGCGGCGGGCGTGCTCGTCGGCGACCGCGGTCGCGATCCGGGCGAGGTCGTCATCGGAGAGGTCGCCGACCATGTCCGGCAGCAGCGGCGCGAGAGCGGCCGCGAGCGCGAGTTCGTCGACGTCGGCGGCCGGTCGGCCGACCAGGGTGCGGGCGTTCACCTGGAGCTCGGCGAGCCGGTTGATGAGCGACTGGTCGCCCTGCGTCGGGTTGGTCAGCACATGCGTCTTCGCGGCCGGGTCCCACCGCATGAACATTGCGGCGTAGACCGAGCGCAGCATGTTGTCCTGCTCCGGGGTCATGTCGTCCTCCACTCCACCGCCGAGTAGGGCGGCCAGTTGTGCACGGGTTCCCCGGTACGCGTTCGCGTCCAGGGGTTGATGGCCGGCGATCGCCGCCGAACTCGTGAACTGCAGGACCGCGACGTCGAGGCCGCCATATCCGGTCCAGTAGGTGGCCGGCACGTCGGCCCATTCGTCGGAGATCGTGCCGATGGTGTTGTCCGGGTATCGCGAGGACCACAACGGGGGGAGGCCGGCGAGGGACGGTGAGCCGATCTGCGTCCAGTACCAGCGGGGCAGGTACAGCAGCGGCACCGTGTACCCGGCCGCCCGCAACCGGTCGACCAGGTCTCGGGTGAGGCCGATCGCGCCCGAGTTGGCCTCGACGTCGGGGATGACGGGCACGCTCGTTGGGATGACCTTCTGAATGTGGGCAACCTGCGCGGAAGCGCCGGCGTTCGACCGCACGTAGTGGTAAGCCGCCACCAACTGGCCGGCAGCGCGGGCTTCGGCGAGGTTCGCGGCGAACTCAGAGTCCACGAACGTCGCGCCCTCGGTGGCCTTGAGGAACACGAACTCGATGCCCTCACGTCGGGCGCGCGCGAGGTCGAGCCCGAGGTCTTGATGGTGCGAAAGATCAAGGCCGAATGTGACCATTTCATGCCGCCTTCGCCGCGCGATACCTGGCGCGCATGTTGTCTCGATGACAGGTCCGACAAGTCCGGTATCCACGCTTGGACACCTTGGTGTTCTCAGGACTGAACTCGTGCCCGTGTTGGCAGTGGGTCTTAGCGGCGTTGGCGCTGCCCGTTCGGAACCGACCTCGCCGGATGGCGTCGTGGATGTTGTCGTACTGCGTGCCCGGTAGCAGGTGGTCCGGGTTGGCGCACAGCCGTGTATCGCACGTGTGTCGAACGACAATCTTGGAGTCCGTCAGCGTGACGTCATTGGCTAGCTGGTAGGACAGCCGGTGAACGAGAAAGTTCTTCGTCCGCCCACGCCGCTTGACAGTGAATCCGCCATAGCCGTTCCGGTACTCGGCCCCTTCCCAGAGCCAACAGCCAGACATGGGCTCTGGTATCACTCCGGACCAGAACCGTTCAACAGTCGATTCATCCAAGCCGAACACGGGCATCATTCGTCTCCCCTCATCGCATGCCGCTCAGGTTTCGTCCGGTCGGCCCGAATCACCCGTACGAACAACATCAACTGGTGCACGATCACGAACACCAGAGTCAGGAACAGCACCGTCCGCACCTGCACCCGGAACGGGATATCGGGCCAGATCGAGTACACGAAGATGTGGGTCATCAACGCGCCGAGCGACGCGGAGAACGCCACCAGGTAGCGGCCGAACTGGTTACGCCACCACCGGTAGTGGACGGTGTACAGCGTGACGAAAGACCAGCACGCCAACGCTGCCGCACCCAACGCCACATAGGTCAGCCACGCGAGCCATGTGGCCTGCGCCGAGATCGAGGTCGTCACGTGCGTCTCCGTCGTGTTGCGTTGAGGCCGGCCACCAACAGATCCGCGAAGGAGTTTTCGGCGAGCCGCTGCTCCAGTCGCCGCAGCATCGGCTCCCGCTCCCGACCCTGTTGGGTCACCGCGTACCGCTCCTGCCGAGCCTGCTCGAGCTGTGCTTCGAGTTCCCGGATCTTCCTGCCGCGTCCGATCATGTGGTCCCCCGCTGGGACTGTGACGTTGATGGACCGGGGTCCGGGGCCCTGGGGAATGCCGCGAAGAATCTGTCCTGGATCTGGGCGGTGATCTCGAGGCGGTCGTTCTGCCGCTGCAGCGTGTCGATCGTGATGCGCTGCGCGGCTACGGTGGCCTCGGCGATGTCGACCCGGCTGAGGAGTCGGCGGATGATCCCGCCTATCACCGGGACGGCGAGCGCGACGACAATGCCGACCACCGTCAACCACGCGCTGGCGTTCACTCACCCACCTCCTCAGGACGGGACGATGCGGACGGTCAGTGACGTGTCAACCGCGCTCGCCGGGATGGTCATCGCCTGCGAGGCTCCGGAGTTGCGGACGATGAGCCGGACCGTGTGCGCGCCCACGAACGCCGTGAACGCGTCGGAGCGCTTGTTCGGGACGATCAGGGTGGGCTGGTTGAACCCGGCCCCCACCGACAGGCTCGGTGAGAACCCGCCCGCGAGCCTGTTCGTGTTGTAGGTGGCGGAGTCGATCGTGATCGAGCCCTCGCACAGGAACCCGGGCTGCGTGGCGTTGGTCATCGCCCAGCCGATCGACCCGCCCGCGAGGATGTAGTAGCTGAACCCCGGGTCCGGGATGGCCACCGTCATCAGGGTCACCGCCACGCCGGTAGTCAACGAGCCGCTGGCGGTCTGCGCCGGCGCCGCGTACCCCTTGATCAGCTCCTTGATCAGCACCCGGTCGGCGTCCATTGCGGTGACCTTCGCCTCGAGCGCGACGGCGAGTGCCTGGATCTGGTTCGGCCCGTGCGGACTGTCGCCGGTGCCCGGGTACGGGAACCCGTAGGTGGGTGTGGCAGCCATGGGGGTTCTCCTCAGCTCTTGATCTGTTGGAAGTAGGCGCCGAGAACCTGAAACGCGCGCTCGCCGGTGCCCGTGCTGGCAGTGATGACGATCTCGATCTTCAGCCAGTCCTGGCCGATCCGGTCGTCCACACGGAACGGTCCCTGCCGGGTCGGGGCGGCGCCGGTGGTCACCGTCCACGACCCGATCGCGGTGCCGCCGGCACGTGCCTCGTAGGTGATCGACCCAGAGCCGGACGAGATGCCCCACACGCCGTCGAACACGATGGCCGGGTAGGAGATCCGGGCCCGTCCTTCCCAGGTGGCGAGAATGCCGGCGTTGACGGTCCAGTAGCCGGTGGCTCCAGCTGTGCCCAGTGGCCGGAACATCGGGTACATGACGACCGGGAACTGTGGGGACGCGAGACCGGATGCCTGCGTGACGACCCGACCGAGGACCACGAAGCTGGTGCGCCACCGCTGCACCAGCACGGTGGTTCCCGGCACGAGCGCGGTGAGCCCAGCGGACGCCAGCACCGGCAGGTTCACCAGCTCGGACCCGTTGACGGAGACCCGGTTCGATCCGGTGTTGTCGTCCCACGCGAGGATCTGCCCGACGTGCAGACCAAGACCCGAGTCACTGCCAGGGACCAGCAGGGGCGCGAGGTCGTCGGCGATCATCCGGTCACCTCGATGGTGAGGTCGGTCTTGTCCTTCGTGGATGCAGTCATCGCCTGGTTGACCGACAGCGGGATAGTGAGCTTCTCCAATGCGTGGACCTGCGCGCGGCCCTCGTCGTCGTAGCTGACATACACCGGGTCGAGCGCCTCGAGCGCGGGGTTCGCGATCGCGGCGAAGTCGATGCGGTAGGGCAGCCCGATCGCGCGGGTCAGGATCTTCTGCGCCGCCGTCGCTGTGCCGAGTTGCGTGGTGAGCAGCGGCGAGGAGAAGAACCTCGGCACCTTCCCGAACCGGCCCAGCCAGTACGTCGGCGAGGACGGGTTCATGTCGCGGGCGACCGCGCGCACCGGGTCCCCCTCCGTAGCCTCACCGGTGGCGACGACCGCGTTGTAGACACCGTCCCGGGTCCGCTCCCGGCTCATCTCGACGAGCACACCGTCAGCGCCGTGCGTCACCTGCCACACCGGTGCGGCGAGGTTCGGGGCGTCCTTGACGACGAGCACGCCGCGGTAGTCCCAGTACCAGGTCTTGCCGAGCGCGGTGACGATGTCATCGAGGAACTCGAACCGGTCCTCGTCGGCGATGTGGCTGCCGGGGAAGGTGGTCGCGTCGGCGTCGAAGTCGTACTCGATGACCGCGGCCGGGTACACCTCGAGCACCAGTTGGCCGAACACGTCGGCGACGCTGGCGCCGGGAAGGAACTGAACGGGTGCCTCGAGACGGGCCTCGATGATGCCGGCCATGCGGTCCTTGCCCGGCACACGCACGTCGCCGTTGGGGACCTCGTCCTGCTCGGTGGACTCGACCCGGAAGTAGCCGAGCCCGACCCACTCACGGGCGCCACCACCGCCGAGCACACCGCGTTCGACGTAGGCCTCCGGGCCGTACGGGGTGAGCGGCGCGTCCGGGTCGTCGGACCACCACTCCGGTGTGGTCGTGAGGTCGAGCGTCGACCGCACGTCCGCCGACGCGTCGATCCGCACGTCGCCGCCGAGCACGGGCAGGTCCAAGCCGACCGGGCTGACACCGGTCTGGAAGTCCTCGCACAGGGTGGCCCGGAAGATCGGCACGTGCGAGCCGCGCAGGATCCGGAGAAACGCATCGGAGACTGGCCTCATCGCGCCACCTCCACGAGCAGACCCGCTTCGCGGAGCCGGGAGACGACATGGAAGCTGTGACTCGTGCCGATGGTCACCGGTTCGGTACCCCACCCACAGAGGCAGTGCCCTCCCTCGCGTCGAGCGTGGTCCACCAGGATCCGGGCGGCCAGGATGTCCAGGGGGTTCGGCGCGTTCATGACACCACCACATCGGCGGGATCAGCGATCCCGTCGAGCAGGTCTTGCCACGTCGCGTTCGCGGCGATCACGTCAGCCCACGTGGCGTAGGAGCTGATGACGGTCTGCCATGTCATCGTTGCGCCGATCACGTCCGGTCCCGGTGGGGCGACCTCGACCAGCGGCAGCGACAGGAACCGCTTCGGCGACCGGGCGTTGTTCCGCGACACCTGCAGATCCCCGACGACCGCGTAGCCGCCCGGCACCGGACAGGTCTCGCCCGGGATGTGCACGAGCACCGGCTCACCGGACGCGAAACACGTCGCCAGCTCGTCGGCGTCGGCGACCGTGTTGGTCAGCAGCGTCAGCTCGTACCGCTTGGCCAGCCGCACATCGGACAGGGCGATCGGCAGCCGACGGCCGACGATCGGGAACACCGCGTTGCGGGAGTCGTAGGTGATGTCCGACCAGTCGACGACGGTGACCGCCCGGTTCAGGAACGGCCTGGCGAGGTTCTTGATCCACACCGAGTCCATGGCCGGTGTGATCGAATCCGTTGAGGACACCGCGAATCGGCGCACCCGGTAGTAGTTCAGGACGTTCGGGGTGAACTCGTAGTCGTCGACGAGCACCGCCGCGCCGACCGTCCCGTCCAGCGCCGAGCCGCCACGCACGACCGTCCACCTGATCTGGTCGACCGACCGCTCGACGTAGCCTTCACCGCGGCCGATCAGGTTGTCGAAGTTCACCGTGACCGGCAGCGTGGTGGTGTTCGTCGTGGACAGCACACTCTGCGCTCCGGACGGGCCGGCCGCCGAGATGCTGCTGTCCACGATGGACGCCGTCCATGCGGTCGGCTCGGCGCCGGCCGCGGCCCACATCTTCGCCGACAGCACGTTGCCGACGAGCCGGAACCGCAGCGCGTACCGGTTCGCCGCGATGTGCGCGAGCCCAGTCGTGACGGTGGTCAGCACGGTGTCGACGCCAGCGACCCGCTTCCGGATCGACAGCACCACCCCGGAGGCTGGCGTGAACGCGAGCCGGGCGCGGTAGTAGTTGTTCGCGTCGACATAGCGGGCGACCAGCTCGGCGATGATGTCCCCGCCGACCGCTAGCGCCGACGTCTTCGCTGACACCGACCGGTCCGAGTCGACCTCACTGGCCCCGTCGGTCATCCGCCGCGTCACGTTCACCGCGCTGTGCGACATGACACCGACACCGGACCCGACCGAGTAGTCGCCGGCCACCCCGCCGTTCAGTGTCCACGTCGCACCGGAATCGCTGGTGCCCCAACCGTTCGCGACGGTGCGGGTGAACGTGTCGAGGAACCCGGGCATCACGCCGGTGACCCGCACACGCGAGAGGGTGGCGTCGTAAGCCAGTGCGATGCTCACGACATCACCGTCTTCCGGTGCCGGCGGTAGCCGAACGCTTGGTGCGTCGATCGTTCTCCCGCACCGTCCGGTCGATGCGGCCCTGGATCTGCTCACCGTCGATCGTCACGTACACGGTCGTGTTACCGCCGCCCAGTTGGTGGTTCGGGACCATGGTGCCGCCCGACGAGTTCGGCATGACGAGAACCTCCGGCCCCCGTTCGCCGACCACATAGGACTTACCGGCATGCACCGGGCCACCCGTGGCGCGGAACATGTGCCCGCCCTGCCCGGTGATCCCGGTGCTGAGGATCGTGTTGACGCTGGCCGGCAAGTTGTCCAGGTAGTTCTTGTAGCGGATGACGGCGTCCAGGGCTACAGCGGCATCGAGCTCCGCGCGCGTCTTCACCGAGGTGGGGATCAGGCCGAGCTGATCGGCCAGATCCTTGGCCTGCTGCTCGGTGAGCCCCATCGCGATCGCTGTATTGATGAACGCGGCCCGCCCGTTGGTCATCGCCTCGGAAAGCTGGCCGCTGGACGCGTTGTTCTGATTCATCGCGTCGATGACATCGAAGGTCTTGGTGACGATGCCGTCGAGTGCGGCCTGGTTGTCACGCCCGGCCTGAGTGTTGATGTCCAGGGTCACGCCGTTCTTCTGCCGGGCCTCATCGGCCGCCGCGATCGACTCGACGAACTCGCGCTGGGCATCACGTTCACTCAGCACGACCCCGGCCGCCTCGCGTTGCGCGTCGATCAGCTCGTTGATCGCGTCGATGTTCCGCTGGAGCGCCTCGGTTGAGTTGTCGGTGGCGCCGGTGGACTCTTCGGTGGCCTCGCGCTGGCGGTCGATCGCCTCGCTCTCGCCCTGCCGACCACCGATCGCGTTGTCGATGTTCGTCTTGAGGTTCTTGTAGGCGTTGAGTTCCGGGTCGAGGCGGGCCGCACCTTCGACATCCCCGGCATCAAGCCGGGCCTGGCCTTCCTTGTTCAGCGCGTCGATGTGACCCTGGATAGCCTGATTGAGTCGGGTCCGCGCGTCGTTGTCACCGAGGTAGGCGTCAGTCAGGTCACTCGTGGACAGACCGAGACGCTCGGTGACCTCGAGCAGGTCGCCCTCTTCCAGTGCGGCAGCAGCAGCGGCGCGGGTCTTCTCGTTGAGCGCGTTGTTCTGCTCCTGCAACACCTTGGCGACATCTTTGGACGCGGCAGCGAGCGCCTCCTGTTTGGCGCTCGCTGCCGCCGACTGGCCGCCGAAGATGCTCAGCGCCGTGCCGATCAGCGTCGCGATCAGGCCAATAGCACCCATCGACAGAGAGGCGACTTTCGCGCCGCGAGACAGGTTGGCGAACCCGGCGCCGAGCCCGGCCGTGCTGCCCTGGACCAACGAAGCCACAGCATGGAACGCCAAGGTGGCAGCGTTCACCAGCTTGATCGCGGCGTGCACCGCAAGATAGGTGGCGACCAGACCGCCGAGGACGACCGCGAGGGTCTGAACCAGCCCCGCATTGTCCTGGAGCCAGTGCGCCGCGTCGGCCAGGAACTCGACCACGTCGTTGATCGCGGGCAGCACGTCGGCGAGCAACTCTTCGGACAGGTCACCGAAAGTGTTGGTCAGCTTCGCGACCTGTCCGGCTGTGGTCTCGCCGAACGCCTTGGCACTGCCACCGAACTCCTTGGTCAGCTCCGCCAGGATGATCTTCTGCGCACCCATCACGTTGCCGGACTCGACCAGTGTCTTGATCTGTTCCTTCTGCTGGTCGGTGAACGCCACACCGACCTTCTGCAGGGCGGAGAGGCCCGCGATGGGGTTGTTCAACGCCTTGCCCAGCAGGGTCGCCGCAGCGGGCATGTCCTTGCCCGTGGCCACGGAGAGGTCCGTCATCAGTGACGTGGCCTGGTTGAAGATGTCGTTGCCGGAGCCGAGCTCGTTGCGAATGTTGCCGTAGGTCAGGAGAAGGTTCTGTCCACTCTGGACTGACTCCATCTCGATGCCGGACATCTTCTCGATCTGCTCGGCGTAGGCGACTACCGCGTCAGTGTTGGTCCATGAGGCGTTCATCGAGTTGATCGCGGCTGTGGTCTGTGCGCTGAGCCGCTCCATGTTGATCAGCACTGCGGCGGTTGAGGAGAGCCATGCGCCGATCGCGACACCGAACCCCAGCGCGGCGATACTGCCCGCGCTGAAGCTGTTCCTCAGTCCGTCGTTGGCCGAGGTGGTCTTCTGTGTCGACCGAGCGTGCTTGTCCGTCGCGTCAGTGGCCGCACCCATGCCGCCGGCAGACCGGCGTGCGGCGCTGTCGAGACCGTCCAACTTCCGCGACAGGCCGGGGACCATGGCCCCGGTGTTGTCCTGGCCATCAACCTTGATCTTGATTACGCGTTCGCCGGCCATGGGTCACCGCCCCCACTTGTCGATGATCTCGTCGACGGCCTGGCCCCACTCGCGTGCGATGGTGGCCTGCTCCGCCTCGACCGACGGGAAGAACCACCGGCCCTGCTGGCCCTGGTGCGGCGAGAACTGGCGGCCGGGACTGCCCTCGTACTTCGGCTTCCCGTACCAGCCGAACTTCCCGTCCGCGCCGAACTCGGACCCGAACAGCAGCCGATGCGCCGGCACCCGGCTCTTGGTGATCCTGGCGGCGCCACCGGCCTGCACCGCGGGGACACGGTCGCGGGCGACCTTCACCGTCGAGGCGACCGCGGCGGACTGTGCGTCGAGACCCTGCCCGGCCGAGCGTGCCTTGTCTGCGACCTTCCGGGCGATGGTCGCCGACGCGTCGCGGAGCGCGTTCTTCGCGTCCTTCGGCATCCGGTTGAACGCCTTGAGGATCTCGCGGATACCGTCGATGCGGACATTCACGGTGAGCGCTCGTTTCGCCATGCCCGCACCTCCCTATCCGCTGTAGACCTTCGAGTCGTCGTCCTCTGTGGATCGCCGGCCTGCTCGCGCCTTGTTCACTTCCTCCAGCACGTCCAGCCCGGTCGCGATAGCGCGTTCGCCCATCTCGGCCCAGTCCAGTGGGGAAACCCCCGTGAGCACCGCGAGGGTGATCACGTCTCGATGGAGGCTTCCCCGCTCGTAGGGGTGACTGGCTCCTTGGAGTTGAGGTCGACCAGCCAGCTCGACTCGAACTCGGCGCGGTCTTTCGGCGCACCGATGTCCTGCCGGCGTGCCGCGATGTGCGCGAGCCGGTAGTACTTCGACACCGACATGTCGGCGAGCAGGTCGCGCATGGTCTCGTTGCTGCGGCTGGTCTTCTCCCACGCGAGCACGTCGCGGCTATCCGCGGTGATCTCGTGCTCGGTGCCGTCCTGGTCGGTCAGCGTGAAGCGGAACCCGATCACGTTGACACCGCCGCCCGGGTCACCGAGGTGACCGCGCTGTAGTCGATCAGCACGCGGCTCGCCCCGATGGCCGCGTCGCTGGCTTGGCCGAACAGGGTTCGACTGAACGGCCCGATGAGCACATCGGCGCCGGCGGCCACGGTCTCGACGAGATCCTCGAGCTCCAGGCCGCTGGTCTCGGCGACCACCTGCGCGGTGACCGTGATCGGCGCACCAGATCCGTTGTGGACCCAGACGCGGGAGCCCACGTCCACGATGTCGCCGTCGGCGACCGCCGCCGTGAGGGTGGGCGCGAGCCGGAATTCGTTGCGCGCCTGAGTGGTCAGTGATGCACGTGCCATGGTTCAGACCTCCTATCAGGCGGGGCTGCCGTCGAACACCGGTTCGCCGACGCACTTCAGCGTGATCTCGCTCAACTCCATGGCGCGCGCCTCACCGCCGACAGGCGGGGCCTTGAGCTTCACGGTGCCGGTCCACCTCACCCACTCGGCGGGGATGTCAGGGTGATTGTCGAGAACGAACGGGACCTCGTCACCGCTGTTCTCGGTGAGGATCCGCGAGATACCACCGGTCCGCCAATCGCTCAAAAACGTGAGCTGCAGTGTCGGGTTGGGCTCACCCTCATCCACCACCGTCCCCGACGGACAGAAGGTGTAAAGCGTGTCGCCGTCGGGGATGCCGGGGTCCAACGTGAACGCGCGCAGCTGACACGAGTAGTCCTCGCCGTCGATGGTCAAGGTGATGACCTTGAGCTTGGTGCCGTGAGCAGGCATGGTCGAGGTCCTTTCAGGACAGTACGAACGAGACGGGAAGCGAGTAGGCGGGCAGGTCGGGACCGGACGCGGTGAAGGTGGTCGGATGTGCCTGGTCCACGGTGGCGCCAGGCACTCCTTCTACGGCGGCGAACACGAGCGGCAACAGCTCCAAGAGCCGGTCCACGGCACGGTCGTCGAACGCGGCCACCAGGTACACCACGAACCGCGCCTCGGTGGGATCGCTCGAGTAGGTCTCCCACGTCAGCGTCGGCGGCCCGACGATTGACGCAGGCGGCTCTGGCGGCACGCCGTAGGGGTGCAGTCGAATCCCTGCGCCGATGAGTGGTTCAAGTGCCTCCCGGAGCGCGGCGAGGGCCTCGGTCGCGGTGGCGCTCATCCGACAATCGCCTTTGCCCAGCGACCAATGCGAAGCAACCGATCGATGTCCGGGTCGAACGACGGGATACGTGCGGAACCGAGTTCGCCCATGGCGACCAGCGCGTCGGGGGACTTGCGGCGGGTGTACCAGCGCCCGGCCAGCCGCAGCGTGCCGAGCGCGAGATCAGCTGTCGGGTCGGGGAGGTCCGACAGCGGATCCGCGTCATAGTTGAACTGGGGCCGCACGCCCTCGACGAACGACACCGAGGCGTCGAGCACCCGCTGAAGAGCCACATCGTTGCGGTCGTCCACGATGTCGTTCATGTCGCTCTTCAGATCGGCGAGAGGTGGCGGCCACATGGTCAGCTCCTCACGCGCCGAGGCGGACCGCGGCGACGGTGAGCGTCACGACCGCCGAGTAGGTCACCGCCACCGAGGCGTCGTTCAAGCCCTCGTTGGGTACGGGGATCACTGCGGTGTCGCCGGCCAGTACCGGCACGGCCACACCACCGACGGTCACGGTCTGCGTCACGCCGGCACCGTTGATCGCGATGAGCGCCACAGTGGACGACTCCCAGCCGCCGAACGACTTCGTGGCCGACGCGACGGTGTCGCCACCACCGGTGGCGGCTGTGAATGTCACGTCCGCGTTGCCTGCGCCGGTGACCTCCTGGATGGTGATCGCTGCCATGATCTAGCCCTCCTGCTTGGTGGTGTCGAGTTCCCAGCCGCGGTCGGTGAGGATGTGTCCGGCGGCCCGCATCGGTTCCCGAGGTGGCGTCCGGTACTCGCGTACCGGCTCACGGCCCTTCGGGGCGCTGGCCGGCTCGGTCAGGTTCTCGTCGACCGCGCCGCCAGTGGCCAGCTCGGCGCGCGCCTGCTCCGCGTTGTGGTCCTGCTCCCGCTCGGTGTCGGTCAGCTCGGCAGGACGGTCGGACGTCTTGTTGGGCTGCGACGTCCGACCGCCGCTACCGCGCTTACGGGCCGGTGCCATGGGATCAGCTCGCGGTGTGCCGGATGCCGACCAGGCCAACCGGCCGGATTACCTTGCACGCGAAGTAGCCGTACAGCGCGAGGTCGATCTTCGCCGGGCCGTTCCGCTCCTCGAACCGGAACATCAGCAGCGCGGACTCCCAACCCCACACGTCGGCTGCGTTGAAGGCGATCACGTCGGCGTCGCCGGCCGCGTTGCCGGTCATCGACCACGTCGGCTGGTAGGGCAGGCCGTCGATGTCGTAGCCCTTGACGTTCGGGTTGCTCGTGCCGATGGAGTTCTGCGCGCCGATGAACGGCAGCAGCGGTCGGCCGGTGGTGTCCTTCGCCGCGGCGAAGGAACTGGTCGCCTCCTGGGAGATGTGCGCCCGGTCCAGCTGGCCGAACCGGCGGAACGGGTACAGCGCGGTCGCCGCGCGAACACCGTCGAGCAGCTCGTCACCCTGCCCGGACGTGACCGACGCCTGCGCGCCGGACGGGACGAACCCGGAGGTGATCGTGCCGCCGACACCGCCCGAGCCGTTGAGCTCCGAGTAGACGATGCCGTCGGTCTGCTGGCTGTACGACTCGTTCATCGCCGCCATGGCGATCGCGTCGATCGCGGGGTTCGCCGAGTCGACGATCTCGCGGGTCAGCTCGAACAGGCCGGAGATCGCGGTGGGGACCACCGTGACCACGCCGAGGGTCAACGTGCCGCCGGTCGGATTGGTGCCCTCGACGTGCGTGCCGGTGGCGCCGGACGTGGACACGAACGCGGGGATGTTGAACGGGGTCGCGTCGGCCAGCGTGCCGCGCGACAGGCTGTCCATGAGCGGACGGCCCTTCATCAGCTGCGTCACGTACATGTCCGGTCGGTAGCCCGGCGCGATCACCTGGGAAGCGTTGCCGGTGGTGATCGCGAACTCCGTGGTGCCGGGCACCATCGCGTCCTTCGCGGACTCCTGCGTCTGCAGGCCGAACTTCCGCAGGCGCTCCGCGGCCTCGTGGTCGCCCTCGGTGCGGGCCTTCCACGTGTCGCGGACCAGGGACGGGCCGCTGCCGTTCATCAGGTACACGGGCGCCTCGCGCACCGACTGGAGCCGGCCGGCCGGAACGACCTGCCGCTCCGGGACGCCCTGAGGCTGCGGGAGGTGAGCGAACGCCTCGGTGACCGCGGTCTTCATCGCCTCCGTGAGGCCAGCGGTGAAGGCGGCGAAGTCGGGTGGGACCGGCGCGGCCGGTGCGGCCGGCGTCGGGGCGAGCGGCTGCGGTGCGGCCGGTGCGGTCATGGCGGGTGTGTCCTCTCGTCGTGCTGCGACCGACGCCACCCGGGCGTCGTCGAAAGCGGGCATCGCCGTAATGGCGACCTTGCGCAAGGTGGCGCTGTGGACCAGGCGCACGGAGTTGTCGTCGGGATGGGCAGTCCAGCCGTCTGCCTCGCTGTCGAACGTGACCGACACGGAGAACCCGTCGTAGACGCCGTCCTCGGCTAGCGCGAGGATGTCGTCGCCCTGGCTTCCGCGGGCCACCTTGAACGAGCCGCCCAAACCAGCGGCGCCGTTCGTCAGGGTGACCGCACGGCCCAGCTCAGAGCCGTACTCGTGGTCGCGGTCGAGCTTCACGCGGGACTCGGCGGCCCAGTGCAGCGAGCCGGGCGCGAACATCCACTTGTAGCCGCGGGAGTAAGCGACCGCGTTCCACGGGAGAACCTGGCCGGACACGGTGCGCGTGACGGCGTCGGCCTTGAAGTCGGCGGCGTCCGGGGCTGTGACGAACCCGATCGTCACGGCCGCTTCGGAGTCGGCGAAGTTGACGGCACCGTTGGGCACCAAGGTGTTCTGCACGGTCTCCTCCGGCTGCGATGGGATGGCTGGCGCTGCCGGCGGGGGAGTCAGGGTCGGTGCGGGGATCGTGAGCCCGGCGCCGAGACGGTTGAGGATCCGCCGTGCCTCGTCGACCGACAGCACCCCCGCCGTGACGGCGAGGTAGATCTTCTGCGTCGCCTCGACCAGCGCCTTGACGTCCGCCCCCGCGGTGGCTGGGTCGCCGGCGGGCTTGGCGTTGGGGATGTCCTCGAGTTCGGCGATCCGCTCGTCGTTGTAGACACCGACCTTGCGGCCCAGCTCGTAGGTCTCCATGCGGGTCTTGGTGTCGCTGCGCAGGAACGCGCCGTACTCGGCTCGGACGTAGTAGCCGGGAGGGGTGACGTCCGGCATGGACAGTCGGTCCTCGATCGCGGTGACGTAAGCCGCGCAGGTGAAGTCGATCAGGTCGAGGCGACGCTGCTCAGCGTTCGCATACGTCCTGGATGTGGTCGAGACGCCGAGTTCCTCGGGATCCACGCCGATCAGTCGGGAGATCTCCAGCACCGCGTAGTCGCGGGCGGAGCCCAACTGCAGCTGTTCCGGTGACCACTGGAGCGTGTTCGCCTTGAGCGCCGCGCCGACGTAGCCCCACGTGCGCTCAGACCGGGATGTCTCCCACTCGTCGAGCACGTCCTGAACATCGCCGGGGTCCTGATCGGCCATGCCGTCCGCCGGCGAGAAGTAGCCCAGCGGCAGGGGATCCGATGCGTACCGTGACGCCGTGCGGTCGAGCAGCATCGCGGTGCGGATGGCTCGCGCGCCGGCGACGAGGAGTGCCTCGTTTGGACTGTCGATCCGGATCAGCTGAGCGTCGGGTACGAACTCTGTCGCCTGCCCCTGGGTGGTGCCGTCGGACGACACGTACACGCGAGCGTTCTCGCGCACGGTCACCGTGCGCGGCTCCAACCGCACGACCTTCGACGGGTAGCCGGTGCTGTCGAACTCGGTGATCCGCAACCACGCGTAGCCCTCGAACAGCATGTCCTCGAAGATCCGGGTCATCGTCACCGACCGGGCCACATCGGACTCGGGCTGATCGAGCAACTCGGAATCGACAGTGCGGCGGCTGGCGTCGTGCTTCTTGAGCCGCAACGTGCCGAGCGTGCCGCAGATCAGGTCACGACCCCGCTTCACCGCGGGGACACTCAACGCCTCGTCGCGGCTGACCCGCCTGGACAGCAGTCCGCCGCTCGAGGTCAGGTCGGCCATCTCGGCCGGGACGTTCAGCGTGAACCCGATCGGCCTCGACCAGCGCTCCTCGGACGCGCGCACCGACGCGCTGGGTGCGCTGGGTGCGCTGCGCCAGCTCGTGAGGGCGTGCCACCAACTGAGAGCCACCCGCTTACCGTACAGCGTACGTTCGACTATCGGACACTTCCGTCCGTTAGTCGGGCGTGGCGCGGTGACCTCGGAGGATCATCAGCTTCGGCGGGGCCGGCTCGACGGGCTCGCCCATCGCCCCGATTGCCATGGCCAGCGCCACCGCAGAGTCGATGCGCTTATGGGTGCGGCCCTTCTTCAGTGCCCAACCGCGGTCGGTCGAGTGAGGGGCAGCTGAGGAAACCTGATCCGAGAAGTCGGGCGACCCGTCATGAACGAGGATCCCGTCCATGATGAGGCGATAGGTGCGGGTGCAGGCGGAGATCATGTTGCGGCCCTGCTGTGGCCACCGGACGATCGGCAACTTCTCTTCCTCGAGTTCCGGCAGCGACGGCCAGAACGCGGGGTCGGCGGCGATCCACTTCACGTCGCATGTGGACGTGAGCGTGCGCAGGTAGTCGTCCACCTCGGACTGGTCGATCAGCTTGCCGGCCGGGAACCAGATCCGGGCCGACACCTGGACCTTGCCGTCCGGGCGCCGCTGGACCGTAACCACGGCGGACGAGTCCCGCCGCAAGCTCATGTCAACGCCGACGAATGTCGGCAGGTTCGGGTCTAGGGTGACCGTGCCCTTGCAGGCGTCCCACGCGTCGACCGGCAGCCACGACTCGTCGGTGGCCACCCACCAATTCCAGAAGTAGCGCTTCGCCCTGAACACGGGCATGCGCTTGAACTCGGCGACCAGCCGGCGCACGTTCGCCACCCCGGCCGCGGCGAGCGGGTTCGCCTGCAGGATGCCCTTCGCGATGTCGTCGTCGTTGGTCGGATCGAGACCGTCGTCGGCGCACATGTAGACGAACAGCTCGTCGTCGTCGAAGTCACCGCGCTGCCCGCGGGAGAACTCCTTGCCGAACATCGTCTGCAGGTCGTTGCCGGCCGTGGACAGCAGCAGGGTCAGTGAGTCGGCGCGCTTCGCGGTGCCACCGGCGGCGACGTCATACGCGTTGGTCATGCGCTCGGTGATCAGCTCGTGCGCCTCGTCGACGAGCAGCGTGGTCGCCTTCGACCCGTCCGCCTTGCGCACCGTTGCGGGGATCCGTCGGGCTTTGCCCCGGCCACCCTTCAACTCGACGAGGCCCTTCATCGCCGTGGCGTGCGGCGCCAACGGCCCCTCGGTGAAGGTGGTGCGGATCTCGTCGAGAATCATGTCGGCCTGGTCGAAAGACGAGGCCATGATCAGGACGTCGGGTGAATTGCGGCGCTTGCCCTTCGGCGTGCCGTCCGGCTTCCACGAGTCGAACACGCTCGGGCCGGCGAGTTCGAGGTCACCGACCCATCCGCCGAGAGGGGTCTTGCCGGAACCCTTGCCCAGCGACACCAACGCCTTGCGGTAGCGC